>Ga0181555_1000195_pt1 | contig 60547 bp, 66 predicted proteins | sample 011ome_15_FD_145601 | JGI IMG/M metagenome (GOLD analysis project Ga0181555, IMG submission 145601) | Coastal salt marsh microbial communities from the Groves Creek Marsh, Skidaway Island, Georgia - 011504AT metaG (spades assembly) | ecosystem: Environmental > Aquatic > Marine > Intertidal zone...
GGTTGCATATTGAAATTGTCATAAACCACACATGATGCAACAGTCTGTGCACCCATAGTGTGACTTATATCAAAACATTCTATTCTTTTAACATAATCAGGTAATTTTAATAACTCTCTTAATTTAAAAAGCTTTTCTTCTTGAGCTGAATGTTTATCATTCTCTTGAATAAGAGCTAATTTGGCATTTTTTTGTGCCATCAAATGCCAATTTTTTTTATCTCCAACAAGTTTTGAAATAATTTTTATTTTTGAATAATTTTTTATCACAAAAAAATCTTGAATCAGTGATTTATTTATTTTTTTATCAATAACGATTGAAGGAGGCGGTTTAATTTGATCATAAAATTGGACAATAAATACCTCAATTACATTTACATCATCTTGCTCTTGTTGAAATTTAGGAAAATAGCTCTTATCACCCAAATGTCGGCCACCACGAATCATGACAACATTTACACAAACTTTACCGTAAGCATGATACGACGCAATAATATCTGCATCTTTTTCACTAAAATCACTTACTGATTGTTGTAATCTTACCTGACGCAAACTTTGAATTCTGTCACGATAAACGGCAGCTCTTTCAAAATTAAATGAATCTGAATGCTCATTCATTTTAGTGGTTAAATTTTTAATCACTTCATTTCCTTTGCCATTTAAAAATAAAACTGCTTGTTTTGTATCATGCATATAATCCGATTGACTAATTAAATTAACACATGGAGCTGTACATCTTTTAATTTGGTGTTCTAAGCAAGGTCGTGAACGATTTTTAAAAATAGTATTTTCGCAAGTTCGAAGCATAAAAACTTTTTGGAGCAATTTAATACTCTCTCTAACCGCGGTTGCGTTAGGAAAAGGCCCAAAGTAGAGAGTATTTTTTTTCTGAGCACCGCGATGAAAACGTATTCGTGGAAACTTATCATCGGTAATTGCTAAATAAGGATACGATTTGTCATCCCTAAAAATAACGTTATAGCGAGGCATAAATTTTTTTATTAAATTATTTTCTAAAATTAATGCCTCAGCCTCAGTATTTGTAACGGTAAATTCAATTGAATTAATGTTACCTACCATTAACTTTGTACGTGGGCTACTTTGATTTTTTACAAAATATGATCTTACTCGGTTTTTTAAATTTTTAGCTTTACCGACATAAATAACATCGCCTTTAGAGTTTATCATTCGATAAACTCCAGGGAGGGTCGGAAAAGTTTTCGCTAAATCTTTAAGTTGCTGCACAAATTAACCTAATAAGCTGCCCCCAATACCCCAGTCTTCGCCTTTTACTTCGTCAAAAACAATATAAGTATATGAAGGTGGTTTTCCTGCGACTCTTTGCATCACTTCTGTGATCTCTTTAGCAATCTCTTCTTTTTGACTACGATTTAGAGTGCCTGCTAATTTAACATTAATATATGGCATTTCTTTCTCCTCTTTCTTGTAAAATTAATTTAAAAATATTTTGAAACATGCTCTTAGTTAATCGTTTAGTCTGCGTGTTATAACGACTGCAATGATAACTATCATATAAAATTAATCCATTTATCAATTCATGTCGACTCCCATGTGCAAATCCATAATTAGTTTTTTTTAATCCAAGCGCATTAAGCACAGCAATATGTGCAATTGTGCCAAGGGCTAATATAATAGATTTTTTTGGGAGATTGATAATTTCACAATTTAAAAAAGAATTGCAATTTTTTATTTCCAAAGGAAGAGGTTTATTTTGCGGCGGTAAACACTTCACAGCATTTGTGATCCTGCAATCATATAATTCTAACTGGTCATTATTTAATGATGCTGCAGCACTAGAAAAACCAAACTCATAAAGAGTTTCATACAATAACAAACCTGCATAATCTCCAGTAAAAGGACGCCCAGTTTTATTTGCTCCATGCATACCAGGCGCTAATCCAACAATTAATAAATGCGCACCTTGATCGCCAAAACTTGGGACAGGTTTACAATAATAATCAGGATAATTTTTTTTGGTTTGAATTAAAAATTGATTTAGACGATGACATTTTTTACAATTTTGATCAAAATTCATCGAAGTTAATCTACTGGATTAATTTCAATTACTCTTTTACTTTGATAGTCATCCATATCATTAAAATTTAAATACTGATAAATTTCCTCTGAGTTATGATTTATTTTTTCAGCCATTAATTCTAAATATTCTTGCTTTGTAGGAATGTAACCTAGCAATGCAGAAAACGCTGCCAATTCTGCAGAGCCGAGATAAACTTGCGCGCCTTTACCTAAACGATTATCAAAATTTCTTGTACTGGTTGAAAATACCAGCGCATTATCAGCAACGCGTGCTTGATTACCCATACATAAACTGCATCCTGGAATTTCTGTCCTAGCGCCAATTTTCTCAAAAACTTTATACATTCCCTCTTTCTTTAATTGTTCCTGATCCATGCGAGTGGGAGGAGCAATCCAGAGGCGCGTATTAATTTTTTCAAAGCCTTCCAGCACTTTTGCTGCAGCACGATAATGCCCAATATTCGTCATACAGCTACCAATAAAAACCTCATCAATTTTTTCTTTTGCAATCTCTGAAAGAGTTTTAATGTTATCGGGGTCATTAGGACAGGCAATTAAGGGCTCCGTAATTTCTTCCAAATTTATTTCTAAAATATATGCATACTCTGCATCATTATCGGCTTCTAATAACACTGGATTTTTAAGCCAAGTTTGCATTTCACCAATGCGTCTCTCTAAGGTACGGACGTCTTGATAACCTTTTTCAATCATATTTTGCATTAATGAAATATTCGATTCAAGGTATTCAATAATAGGTTCTTTATTTAATTTTATGGTGCAACCATTCGCAGAACGCTCTGCTGACGCATCTGATAATTCAAATGCTTGCTCTACTTTGAGGTCAGGTAAACCTTCAATTTCAAGAATTTTTCCATTAAAGATATTTTTTTTACCTTGTTTTCCTAAAGTCAGTACTTCATTTTTTAATGCAAAATAAGGAATAGCATTAACCAAATCTCTTAGAGTAATACCTGGCTGCATTTTGCCTTTAAATTTAACTAGAACAGATTCAGGCATATCGAGCGGCATTACACCAAGTGCGGCTGCAAAAGCGACTAGACCTGAGCCTGCTGGAAATGAAATACCAATTGGGAATCGAGTATGAGAATCTCCACCGGTTCCAACCGTATCAGGAAGAATCATCCTATTTAGCCATGAATGAATTACTCCATCACCCGCTTTTAAACTCACACCTCCGCGACTGCTCATAAAGTCAGGTAAAGTATGCTGTAAATCTAAGTCTGTAGGTTTTGGGTAGGCTGCTGTATGACAAAAGCTTTGCATTACTAAATCAGCGCTGAAGCCTAAACATGCAAGTTCTTTCAATTCATCTCTTGTCATGGCACCAGTTGTATCCTGTGATCCAACTGTTGTAATTTTTGGCTCGCAATAAACACCAGGGCGAATACCCTCTACCCCACAAGCAAGTCCAACCATTTTTTGTGCCAATGTAAAACCTTTTTTGCTGTCTATATTATTATCTACAAATATGAATTGTTTTGACGGCTCTAAATTAAGTGACTTTCTAGCTTTGCTGGTTAAATCTTTACCAATAATTAATGGAATTCTTCCTCCAGCTCGAAGCTCGTCAAATAGAGTTGCTGGTCGCAATAAAAATGAAGTGAGGCACTTACCGTTAATATGAATATTTAAATTTTTTGTATCAATGGCCAGCACATCACCTGTATTCATTTTTGTGACATCACATTCTATAGGCAGCGCACCAGAGTCTTCAGCAGTATTAAAGAAAATAGGTGCAATTTTACCTCCCAAAATAATACCCCCCGAGTTTTTATTTGGAATGAAAGGTATCGGGTTGCCCATATGCCATTGCAATGAATTCAATGCCGACTTTCTTGATGAGCCAGTTCCCACAACATCACCAACATAAATAATAGGTAAGCCTTTTTCTTTTAATGTTGAAATAATTTCTAATGCATTAGGTATTTTTGTTTTTAACATGGATTGTGCATGTAATGGAATATCAGCTCGACAAAAAGCCTCTTGTGCTGGAGATAAATCATCGGTGTTTGTCTCACCGTCAACTTTGAATACAACTCCCTCAATTATATTAGGAACATTATTTTTGGCATTAAACCACTCAGCTTCTGCCCATGACTGCATCAGTTTTGTTGCAAACTCATTTCCTGCTTGATGTAATGTTTCAACATCGTAGAAGCTATCAAAAATAAGAGTTATCTTTGATAAGGCTAAAAAAGCTTGTTCAGCAAATTTTGTTTCTAGTAACTTTACAAGAGACTGAACATTGTAGCCTCCCAGCATAGTACCAAGGAGATCAATAGATTTCTTTGGGCTGATATTTTTTACTTGTATCTTCTCATTAGCAATGTCAGTTAAAAAAGCTGCTTTTACAAAAGCTGCTTGGTCTACTCCGGCAGGAACTCGATGAATTAAAAGATCAATTAAAAAATTATGGTCTTTTGTGTTTTCTTTGATTAATTTTACCAATTCAACTGTTTGTTTTGGATTCAAAGAAAGCGGGGGTAGATTTTGTTTTTCTCGCTCTATCTTATGAGATAAATATTCTTTTAACATTGATTTATTTTCGCCATAAATATTGATGAGAGCCATATTTTAAATTAAAAAAAACAATTTCCCAAAGAAAGATTTTGTTACTTACTGCGCTGTATCGTCATTGCCCTTATTTTTCAGGTAAAATAAAGCTGTTTTTAGAGAAAGAAACTTATGACAGATGCTTTAAATGCCCTTTCACCGCTTGATGGTCGATATGCCAATCGTATCAATAATTTAAGGCCTATTTTTAGTGAATATGGCCTAATAAAAAAAAGGGTGTTAATAGAAATTAATTGGCTCATACATCTGTCTACTGATAAAGATTTAAAAGAAATTCCTCGTTTTAGTAAGAATTCAATCCAGGCTCTGAATGAGTGTATCGCTAAATTTAACTTAAAAGATGCCAAGGCTGTTAAATTAATTGAGCAAACAACAAATCATGATGTTAAAGCGATTGAATACTGGCTAAAAAAACATTTTAAAAGAAATGTAGAAATTTCAAATGTTTCTGAGTTTATTCACTTTGCTTGTACATCTGAAGATATTAATAATCTTTCTTATGCATTGATGATCAAAGATGGTTTAAATGAAGAAATAATTCCCATGATTGAATCTCTTTATGAAGAAATTCGAAAGTTATCCAAAAAATATTCAAACATTTCAATGCTTGCTAGGACTCATGGGCAAACAGCATCCCCAACAACACTCGGAAAAGAATTAGCTAATATTGCCTATCGACTCAGACGCCAATTAACTCAGTTAAAAAAACAACCTATTCTTGGTAAGATTAATGGTGCTGTTGGTAACTTTAATGCACATCAAATTAGTTTCCCTCAGAAAGACTGGAATAAATTTTCAAAGGAGTTTATTGAAAAATTAGGTTTGCAATTTAATCCTTACACGACGCAAATAGAGCCTCATGATTTTCTTGCTGAAATTTTTAATTCTTTGGCTTTAATAAATACTATATTAATTGATTTTAACCGCGATATTTGGGGTTATATTTCAATGGGGTACTTTAACCAAAAACTTAAAAAAAATGAGGTCGGTTCTTCGACAATGCCACACAAAGTTAATCCAATTGATTTTGAAAATTCAGAAGGAAATCTCGGTCTAGCTAACGCCTTATTTAGGCATTTATCTGAAAAATTACCTGTCTCAAGATATCAACGTGATTTAACCGACTCAACTGTACTTAGAAATATTGGAATTGCATTTGGTTACAGCTATGTTGCATATCAAGCTTGCCAAAAAGGTTTATTGAAGCTTGAAGTCAACATAAAAAAAATAAATGAAGATTTAAATAATTCATGGGAAGTGCTTGCGGAGCCTATTCAAACCATTATGAGAAAACACGGAATCAAAAATCCTTATGAAAAACTTAAGAATTTGACTAGGGGAAATGAAAATATTACCAAAGAATCTTTAGAAAATTTTATAGCTAAGCTCGCAATTCCAGAATCGGATAAGAAAATACTTCTTAATCTTTCTCCATTTAATTACATCGGAATAGCAACAAAGCTCGCAAAAAAAATCTAATGACAACAATATTGGTCCTATATTACTCTAAAGAGGGTGCGGTAAAAGCAATGGCACAGGCGATAGCACTGGGTATTAATTCAATCAACGGAGTTGAGGCAAAAATTCGAACTGTGCCTGATGTTTATGCTAACGTAGAAGAAAAAAAATCCTCAATTCCGGATACTGGCTCTATCTATGCAACACTAGATGATTTGATTGCTGCTGATGGTTTGGCGCTTGGTAGCCCAACGCGTTTTGGCAATATGGCGGCTCCCCTAAAATATTTCATTGAATCTACTTCTTCTTTATGGTTTAAGGGTGCGCTTGAAAATAAACCAGCAACTGTTTTTACTTCAACAGGATCATTGCATGGTGGAAATGAAGCAACCCTACTAACCATGCAAATACCTTTATTGCATCTTGGTATGATTATCATGGGCGTGCCTTACTCAATTCCTGAGTTATCAACAACTTCAAGTGGTGGAACACCCTATGGTGCAAGTCATGTCAGCATTGAAAAAGGAGGCGTGCAATTAAGTGAGGAAGAAAGAAAAATTTGCATCGCTCAGGGTAAACGAATAGCAAAACTTGCTCATACTATAAAAAATAGTGCTTAATTTATTTGCTTTATCTAGTCTTATTGCTTTAATTTTACTAAATTTTATATGGGAAGCTTTTTTTAATCCCCTACAAGATGATGGCTCATGGTTAATTCTGAAGTCAGTTATTTTACTCTTTCCTCTAAGAGGTATTATTCAAAAAAATATTTATACCTATAAATGGTCAGGAATGTTAATAATGTTATTTTTTATCGAGGGAGTTGTAAGGTCTTACAGTGAAAAAGAAATTTCGCAATGGTTCGCTTTCGGTGAAACTTTCCTGTGTGTTGTTTTTCTAGCAAGCATAGGTTATTTTTTTTGGAAAATAAAATATAAATGAAAATATTAGTATCAAATGATGATGGTTATGATGCCCCAGGCTTATTGTGTTTAGTAGAGTATTTAAAAAAAATTGCTAGCGTCATAATTGTTGCTCCCGATAGAAATAGGAGTGGTTCTAGCAGTTCATTAACGTTAGATAAACCATTAATGGTTAATCAAATTAATTCCTTTACCTATGCTCTAGATGGAACTCCTACAGATTGTGTCCATATCGCGCTAACAGGCCTTATTACTGAAAAACCTGATATGGTAATTTCTGGAATAAATGATGGGCCCAATATGGGTGATGACACAATTTACTCAGGTACTGTTGCTGCTGCAATGGAGGGCTATCTTTATGACATTCCTTCTTTTGCAATTTCAATGGGCGCAAAAGAACCTAAATATTTTGAAACAGCGGCTCAAGTAACACTTGATTTAATAAAAAAATATGAAATAAACCCCTTCTCAAAGCCAACCTTATTAAATGTAAATGTACCTGATTTACCTTATAAAGAAATTCAAGGGATAAGCGTGACAAGGCTTGGGAAGAGGCATCAAGCAGAACCAGTAATTCAATCAAATAGCCCTAATGGTGAAAAATTATATTGGGTAGGAGCTGCTGGAGAACCAAATGATGGTGGCCCAGGGACTGATTTTTTTGCTATGAAAGAGAATTGTGTTTCAATATCACCTATTCAAGCTGATCTTACTCAGCACAAAGAAATTTCAATGTTATCTGAATGGATTAAATAGAATGAATGCTAAGTTTTTAAATTTTCTTATATCATTTTTTTCAATTCTCATTATTGCAGGCTGTGCATCGAAATCCCCTGCCCCTGTGGAAGGAAAAATTGATTATGAAAAAAAAGAAAATGAAAGGCCTGATGTTAAACCCAAAACTCAATGCCCTGATGTGTATATAGTTAAAGAAAATGAGACGCTTTTTAGCATAAGTCTTAAATGTGGTTTTAATTATAAAGATGTTGCTAATGCTAACGGCCTTAAAACACCCTATAAAGTAAAAAAAGGAGATGAGATAAGGCTTGATTTACTTAGGCAGCAAGATCCGGTAAAAATTGAACCCCCTGCTCAGGAAGATAAAGTTGAAACTATTCCACTTGGAGAGGAAGCTGATTTAAATACGATTGAAACTGTGGAAGAATTCCAAGGATACGGCACGCCGACTGAAATTAATGAGCCTAAAGTAATCCGTGAGGTCTACAACAAAAAAAATTTGAAAGAGACTGAGAGGTTTGTCGCTCAAAAAGAAAAATTATCTAAAACTTGGACTTGGCCAACTGACGGAAAAGTTGGAGCAAAATTTGATCCCAATAATGGAAAAAAAGGTATTGAAATACTCGGTGAGATTGGTCAAGAGATAAGAACTGTTTCAAGGGGAAAAGTAATTTATGCTGGTGAAGACCTGAAAGGTTATGGCAAGCTCATTATTATTAAACATGACGATAACTTAATCACTGTCTACGGTAATGCTCAGGAAATACTTGTTAGTGAGGGTCAATCAGTAGAGGCTGCTGAAGCAATAGCCACAATGGGAAATTCTATTGAAAACGAGGTGAAACTAATATTTGAAGTTCGCAAAGGGGGTCAATCTATCGACCCCATGCTCTATCTAAAAAAAACTTCCTAATTTAACTGATTATTATCTTCGCGTTTATAATAGTCATGGACTGTGCTCAAATCATAGTCACGTGCCCATTTAATAATTTCATCAAGTGCTGGTGCGCCAATTTCTCCAATTTGCGCATGAATTCCTGCTTTTTCTCTCACTACAAGTAAACCAGGTATTTTATCGATCTGAAAATATTCTCCAATTTCAGGATCTTTTTCAATATCCACCATACCAAAAACAATATCTTTATTTTTTTTTGCAGCTGCTTCAAAAACAGGAGTGAAATTAACACAGGGTTCACACCATGGCGCCCAAAAATCTACAATAACAAAATTGTTCTCTTCAATTGTTTTCTTAAAATTATCTTTTGTGAGTGTTACTAAATTAGCCATTACAATCCTTTATTTTTTCCATTCATTAATTGAGTAAATTTCATTAAGAGGTCTTCTTTTCCTTGGAGCAAGTTCTTTTTCTTTTTGTTCATCACTTAATTCAGTCTGTTGCAATGCTTCGCCAACAGCAATGCACGCCATAATATCAAAATCTGCAGGTACTTTGGCTAAATTTCTTATTTTTTCTGAATCAAAGCCACCCATCTGATGAGCACTTAAGCCCATACTTGTTGCCTGTAAGCAAAGATTTTCTGCGGCAGCACCAGTGTCGTACTGCCCAAAACGATTTGGTGAACCGTTATGATTAAAATTTTTATTAGCACACGCAACAACTAACAGAGAAGCATCCATAGCCCAATTTTGATTTCCAATAGATAAGCAATTTAGAGCTCTTGACCAAGCAGTTGCATCAATCTTATCAAAAGCTATAAATTTCCAAGGCTGATCACCATAGCATGAAGGGGCCCACCGAGCAGCTTCAAAAAGGGAATTTATTATTTTTTTATTCATAAAAAAATTAGGGTTAAAGGCACGAGGGCTCCATCGTGAGGCAATCAAATCATCTATAGGAGATTCAAGGGGTGTTTCTTTTTTCATTTTTGTAAAATACCTTCAATTAATAAGTTAATTTCAATGTCATCCCCAAGTGAAGCATTCTCTTTTAATCCCCAAGTGTAACCATAATCAGAAGCTTTAATCTTTGTTTTACCCTCAACACCGATTCGATAACCGCCCCATGGATCCTCCCCAAAACCCAAAATTTCAAAAGGAAAATTAATCTCCTTGCTGACTCCATGCATCGAAAGAGTTCCAAAAATGGTACCCGTCTTATTATCTGCACTCACAACTTTAGTACTTTTAAATTGGATTAAAGCAAAACTTGCTGTATCAAGAAATTTTTCTTCCTGGATATGGGCATCTCTTTTAGGGTGGCTACTATCTATACTTAATAAATTTAATGTTGCATTGATCTTTGATTGTTGTAAATCATTTTTATTAATTACAATTTCACCCTGTATATCAGGGATTGTGCCAGAGGTTTTCGACACTATATGTCTGATTTTCCAATTAGCGAAACTATGTTCACTATCAATTTTATAAACTTCATCTGCTTTAAGATGAAAACTCAAAACAAAAGCTAATAAGAAAATAGTAAAAAAAACTTTCATAACAAAACCCACATATGTTTTAGTAGAGACAATGATGATCATTATAATTCATTTTTTTAAGATAATTTTAAAGGCATAAAATATTACTTATGTACAATACTTAAATAAGAATGAATTCAAATATTGATCACGAATATTTTATGTCATTAGCTATAGAAATGGCTAAACAATCACTTGCATCTAATGAAGTTCCTGTTGGAGCAATTATTGTTTGTAATAACAAAGTTATCGGCAAAGGATATAATCTCAATATCTCCAGAAGTGACCCTACTGCCCATGCTGAAATTAATGCATTACGAGATGCAAGTAAATTGCTAGCTAATTATCGACTCAATAATTGTCAAATGTATGTGACATTAGAGCCATGTATTATGTGCCTAGGAGCAATTTTTCATGCAAGAATTGAAAAGCTTTTTTATTCAGCAATTGATCAAAAAACCGGTGCATGTGGTGGCTATTTAGATTTAACTCAAGATAAAGCCATTAACCACCATTGTGAAATTGTTGGCGGAATTCTTGCTAATGAGACAAGCGCCTTGTTGAAAGAGTTTTTTAAAAATAAAAGACAAAAAAAACCGCAAACATAGTTTGCGGTTTACAAAAGTACTTAATTAAAAATTAATCACGATTTCCCATCAAAGCAATTAAGAGATGCAACAAATTAACAAATAAATTATAGATGTTCATATACAGTGCAAGTGTTGCCATAATGTAATTTGTTTCCCCTCCTCTGACAATTCGATTGACATCATAAAGAATAAAGCCTGAGAATATCATCACCGCAATAGCAGAGATAGCTAACGACGCTGCAGGAACTTGAAAGAAAATATTTACAATTGATGCGAGGATAAGCAAGATTAAGCCAATCATTAAAAACTTACCCATAAAAGAGAAGTCTCTTTTAGTTGTTTGCGCTATACCAGCCAAAGTTAAGAAAATTGCACCTGTTCCGCCAGCAGCTAAACTTACTATTTGACCACCATTGCTCATACTAAAAGCATACTGAAGAATGGGTCCCAAAAGCACGCCAAGAAGAAAAGTGAGTACCAATAAGAAAACTACACCAAGACTACTATTTCGATTTCTTTGAATCAAAAAAAACATTCCGAAAATTCCAGCTAGAGTCAGGAGCATAAACATCATTGGACTTGTTTGCGCCATAGCAAAACTCATATTCATTCCCAGAAGCGCACCAATTACTGTGGGAAATAAAGATACACCCAATAAGGCATAAGTATTTCTTAAAACTTTATTTGTTGTAACCGAAGATGCAGACTGTGCTGCAACATTAAAGTTATTTTCCATTACTATAAATTTCCTTTAAATGATTATAATTACACGCATTAGAATAAGGGTATGACAACAAAGTTTCAAGTTTTTTTTGTTTATTTGTTATTTTTTGTAAAAAAATTGACCTCTTCTTGAATTGAATTTAAGCTTTGCCCCAAGAAAGAGCAGTTATCATTTTTTTTCTTATCCAAGCGCATATTTTTTATTTTAATACTTGTGCTCTCACAATAATCCCAGTTTTCATTCATCAACGCCTCATCAACCCTATCAAATGCGTTGCATATAAGTGCAATATCAATACCTGCAGAAAAGGCTTTATTTAAACGCTTTGTAATTGAAGGAAAAAAATTAGCGGCGGCGCTCATACTTAAATCATCGGTAAAAATAAGGCCTTTGAAGCCTAATGATTGTTTTAATATTTTATTTATCCAGAAATTTGAAAAGGTGGACGGGTATTTGTCACATTTTTCATAGATAACATGGGAAGTCATTATGCCACTCATATTAGTATCTAAGGTTTTCATAAAGACTTTAATGTCATGCTTTTTTATCTCTTCATAAGATCTCGAATCAATTGCAGTCTCAAGGTGTGTATCTTCTTTAATGTATCCATGTCCGGGAAAATGTTTACCAATGGCTTGCATACCTCCCATAGAAAGCCCATCAATTAACGCTTTTGCTAATTCACTTATTATTGCACCTTGATAATGAAAAGAACGATCACCAATGATTGAGCTGGAGGCATAATCAATATCAAGCACTGGTGTAAAACTAAAATCGATGTCAATTTCACCTAGTTCTTTCGAAATAAGCCAACCAATTTTTTTTGTTAGTAACAAGGTCTGATCTTTATTTTTTTCATAGGCAAAACCTAGCTGCCTCATCGCAGGAATCAATGTAAATTGATCCTTAAATCTTTGTACTCTGCCACCTTCGTAATCTACAGTTATAAGGATATTTTCTTTAACACTCCTGATATCTTTTATTAATTTTACTAACTGATTTTTATTTTTATAATTCCTTGAAAAAAGAATAATACCTGCAACGCTAGGATGTTTAATTCGCCTTATATCAGAGGAAGTTAATTGCGATGCTTCTATGTCAACTATTAAAAAACTCATACTCTAATCCTGCCGAATTCGAAAAGGATTAAAATTGGTTTGATAATCATAATGATCAATGTTTTCTTTTGCTTTTAGAAATTTCACAACTTTGTAAGTAATTGGAGTAAATATAAATTCAATACTCGTTTTTGCAATAAACTGAGCGAGAATAACTAATGGTAATTTCTCATTAGGAATAATACCCGAGTTATAAAAAGCTAATGGATAGAACAAAAGTGAATCAACACCCTCTCCCGCAATAGTAGAGCCCATCGTTCTTGTCCATAAAAATCTACCTTGAGTCCAAATTTTCATTTTTGACATGATAAATGAATTAGTAAATTCACCTGCCCAAAAAGCAATTAACCCAGCTAAAGCTACTCTCCATGCAGATCCAAAAGCTATTTCATAAACCTCTTGATTTTGCCAAAATGGGGCTGGTGGCAAAGTCACAATTACCCAAGCCATAAATGAAGCAAAAGCTAATCCAGTAAAGCCTGCCCAAATCACTCTTCTTGAAGCCGCATAACCATAAACTTCGGTTAAAATATCGCCAAAAATATATGAAATGGGAAAAAACAAAACTCCTGCTCCAAAAGTTAATGTTCCAATTAAAGGCAAATCAATTTGAGAAATTTTTGCAGGCCCTATAATATTTGCTGTGATCAACACCGTAACAAATGCTGCCATTACTAAATCGTAATATTTATAACCTTTACCGTTTGTCATGATTTAATTGTATATCCCAATATTTATGAAGAAAATCTCCGATAGCATTGATGCAATAAACTAATGACATGATACTTATGCCCACAAAAATTGCATAATGGGGAGAAACTAACAGAAACCTCACACTGTCGCGCATCATTGCGCCCCACGACGCCTCAGGAGCTTGGATTCCTAATCCTAAAAAAGAAAGGCTTGCTTCTGCAATAATAAGTCCAGCAACAGAGTATGTGCCTTCAACTAATAGGGGTGTTTGCAATGAGGGCAGGATATGTTTTTTTAAAATCCAAATATCACCACCCCCCATTGATCTTGATGCTTTAACGTAATCATTATTTTTACAAATTAAAGTTTGGCTTCTTGCTAATCTAGCATAAGCTACCCAACCGCCAATAAAAAGCGCCATGATGAGATTAAGTTTTCCTGGAGATAACATTGCAGCGAATGCAATGGCTAATAAAATTCCAGGGAATGACATAAAAAGGTTAATAAAATAAAAAATGAATTGATCAACTCTGCCGCCAAAATAACCAGCAACAATGCCTATCATAATTCCAAAAAAAGAAGATAAAAACGTTGCAATGAGAACAATTCCAAGAGAATTTAACAGACCATCAACTAAACGCGTCAAAATAGAACGGCCATAATCGTCCCTGCCTAACCATGCGTGTTTATTAGGTGATGATAAAATTTCATCAAAAACCATCTCATTTGCATCCCAATTAAATATAAATCGAGCTATAACCAAAAAAATCCAAAGCATCAGTATGATTAATGCGATTTTATTCATTATTTATTTAACCTTACTCGTGGATCAACCCATTGATAAAGAAGCTCAGTGAAGAAATTAATGCAAACATAACTTGTAGCAATTAATAAAATGCAGCTTTGAGTTACAGGGTAATCACGTGTTTGAATCGACTCGACAAGTAATTTTCCTATTCCATTCCAACTAAAAATAGTTTCAGTAATCACTGCACCAGAGAGCAAAGAGCCAAATTGCATGCCAAGTAACGTAATAATTGGAATTAATACAAGTCGAAAAACATGGTGAATTAAGACTTTCCATTCACTTAATCCCTTGGCTCGAGCAGTTCTAACTACATCAGAATTCATTAATTCAACCATGCAATTGCGAGTCATTTTTATTGTTACGGCAAGCAACCCCAACGCCAAAGTTAAAGCAGGTAAGATTATTGAGTAGATTCCTTGCATACCACTAATTGGGAGCCATCCCAAAAAAATTGAAAACAGAAGTATAAGTAGGGGACCTAAAAAAAAATGTGGAATTGATATAAAGAGAAGACTTAAGTTGGTAATAGTTTTGTCTAACCATTTTCCTTGATACTTTGCCGCCATAAAACCAGCCGTTAATCCAACAGATAAAGTTATAAGCAATGAAGATATTGCCAAAATATAAGTATTCTTTATTGCCTCTTGGATTAAAACTTTAACAGGTTGCTGATTAAAAATTGAGGTACCAAAATTTCCCTGAAATATTCCAAATAATGATTGAAGTAGTTGCGTATATAAAGGCTGATCTAAACCAAGCAATTGTTTTAAAGCCACTCTATCTGCAACTGATGATGATTCACCCAACATAACTAAAACAGGGTCGCCAGGAACCAAATGAAGTAAAATAAAACTGATGACAAAAATACCAAGAATTTGAAAAATGAGATAAATAAAATCGATTACAAATTTATTTTTCATTTATAAAAACTTTTGTTCCCACTTCAACCTCATTATACAAATGAATTACATCATCATTAGACATTCTTATGCAGCCATGGGAGCTGGGAGTGCCGAGTAAATTTTCTTCATTAGTTCCATGAATATAAATATAGCGTTGCATTGTATCAACCTTACCTAAGCGATTAAATCCCACCTCCATGCCAGATAACCAAAGTATTCTCGTTAAGATCCAATCTGTTTCAGGTTGTTTTTTTTCAACTTCAGTAGACCATAAATATTCTAACGGGCGACGGCCATGAAACACTGTATATTTATCAGCATTTGTTCCAATTTTTGCACGGATAATATGCTCTCCAAGTGGCGTCTGATTACTATTTTTTTGTTGGCCTGTACCTAACTTTGCTGTTGAAATTCTAAAAATTTTTACTGGGCTATGCAAAGTATTTAATTGTAATTCCTGCTTTTGCACGGATATATATATTGTTTTAGTCATTACAGTTTCTCAATATTTTCAAGAGCCTTCCAATTACCATCAATGCGTAAATCATAAAATCTAATTTTATCAGTATGTGAGACAACGTTCCCTTCAAACCATAATGGAATAAATGCTACATCATCAAAAATAAACCTGATAACAAATGACCAGTTGTTTGAAGAAAGCGCATTCTCTATTAAAGAATCAAAAAGATGATTTTCATAATTGCCTCGATTAAGCCCTATTGGCGGTATATTTTCTGAAAAAAATATTTTTTCGTACATATTAGGGTTTTTAATACCTACCCATGTTAGTGAGTACATATCAAAATTTCCAGCTTGAATATCGCGAAAATATGTACCCCAGTCCAATGATTTTATTATTAAATTAATACCAATATGTGCTAATTGATTTTGAATTATTGTTGCAACCTTCATTCGAAATGGGTCCGTTGAAGTTTTAAACACTATCTCGATCGGCTTACCCCCATTATATTTTTTTATTATGTCTCTTGCTTTCTGCGGATTAAACTCTGATGAAGGTATCTTTTCATGCACCCAATGCTCAGGGGGAAATAATTGATTTGCATTACGAGTTTTTTCATTAAAAAAATATTTTATGAAAGCTTTTTTATCTATGGCCATTTCAATGGCTTGTCTAATTTCAGTAATTTTTAAATACTCATTTTTAAAATTAAAACCAAGATAAGATATATTTGCTCCAACTTTTTCCTGAGTAACGATGTGTGCTTGTGCTTTTAAAAAATTTACCGTAGCAATGGGTAGATCGTTTTGAATAATATCCACTTCATTTTTAATTAGTTTAAGCGCTCTTACGGTTGGATCTTTAATTTCAATAAATTCTATATTTTGATTATCTGCACGACGTTTCAATATAACTTTATTTTTTTCTGGGAGCAAAATAAATGGGCCAGAACCAATAGGTGCTATTGAAAAATTATGTTTTTTTTTCAATAATTTATGAGGAAATATTGGAATTACAAGCCGACTTAAAAAATTAGGGTCATCTTCATAAAGAGTTAATTGAAACTCTTTCGCTGAGATTAGTTTTATTGATTTAATTATACTTAGCTCTGTTGCATATCGGGATGTTTTTGAATTTTGTAGAAAATTTATTGAGCCAACAATATCATCGGCAGTCATTTGATCCATGTTGCTAAAAAAAGGTAAGTTCTTTTCTACTAAAAATATATAGCGTAAGTTACCTTCGTACTTCCAACTAACAAAATTGGAATGGGGCCGAAAGGTATCATCATATTGGAATAAATAAGAATAGAGTAAATGATTTATTCTTTCTGATGCAGCATCTGCTGCCATGGATGGATCAAAGTTCTGTGGTTTCTGAGCTATCCCAAAAATAATAGAAGTTTTTCTTTTTTCATAATTACAGGAGCTGGTTAATATAACCAATATAATTAAAATTATCCTAGCTATCATAACTTTCGAATAAGCTGATTGATTCTATGTGAGAGGTATGCGGAAACATATTAAGAACACCAGCTTTAGAAAATTGATAACCCTTCTCTTTTATCAAAATTTCTGCATCTCTAGCCAGTGATGCTGGATTACATGAAATGTAAACAATCTTTTTGGGCTGCTTCTTTTTATCAATACTTTTAATTAATTCCATCGCACCATCTCTTGGTGGGTCTATAAGCCACTTATCCGCTAAACCAAATTTATCGATGTGATCCTTAGATACTTTAAATAAATCTCTCTGCTCAAACATAACTGTCTGTTTATTTAATTTCGCATTTTCTCTTGCTGCGTTGACTAAGTGGTTATTGCCTTCAAAACCAATGACTTTTGCACCAAAGGTTGCTATGGGTAATGTAAAATTTCCCAATCCACAAAAGAAATCAAAAATAGTTTCCATCTTTTTAGGCTCCAATAATTGCATGGCTTTTCTTATCAAAACTTCATTTATAAATGGGTTAATTTGAGTGAAACCGGTAGGTTGAAATCGATAAACCAAATTAAATTCTTTATTAATATAGTCAATATAATGAACCATATCTTTTAATAATGGCGCTACCGTCTCTGGGCCCTTCGTTTGTGTCCAAAACTCGATATCGTATTTGTTCTGAAAATCTATTAGTACCGCCATATCCGAATCATTTAAAGGAGCAAGGATTCTTAATACCAATAAATGTCTATCTTGATTGGAGGCATATTCAATTTGTGGAATCTGATCTTTGATGGATAGTGAGGTCAAGCAATATTGCAAGGGGGCCAGCAAATGCGATATTTTTTTTGGGATAACCTCACATGAAGTCATGTCAGTAAGAAAATGTGATAGTTTTTCGTTGAAACCTATCAGCACCCTCTCTTTTTTTGCGATATATTTTGCTCTTAATCTCGCTTTATGTCGATAAGCTTGGCCAGGGCCTGACACTGGTGACATTATGTTGATAGGTTTTACCTTGCCAACATGAACTAGTGTTTCCTCAAAAGCTTTTTGTTTGAAGGCTAATTGCACCCCAAAGTCATAATGTTGCATTGAGCAACCACCGCAGATACCATAATTTTCACAAATTGGTTTACTGCGATGAGCTGAGGCTTCCAGAATCTGTAGACTTTTTGCAAAAAAGACTTTTTTCTTTTTCTTAAATATTTTGTAGGTTAACTTTTCACCTAACAAAGCATTTTCAATAAAAAGTGTTTTGTCATCATCATAAGCAATACCTCGACCTTCATGATCAATGGCTACAATTTCAACAAATGTGTTCGATGCATCATCTGCCATTATTGTTAATTAAGCCGGGAAAATACCTGTTGATAAGTAACGGTCGCCTCTATCACAGGCAATAGATACAATAACCGCATCAGGATTTTTTTTGGCTATTTGCAAAGCAACATATAGAGCGCCTCCAGTTGAAGCACCTGAAAAAATTCCTTCAAGCTTCGCAAGATCACGCGCTGTTTTTTCTGCATGCTGCTGCCCAACTAGAATAATTTCATTGATATTTTCGTTGTTAAAAATTTTAGGTAGGTAAGCGTCTGGCCATTTTCTTATACCAGGAATTTGTGCGCCCTCTTCAGGCTGAACACCGATGATTTGAATATTTGAATCTCTTTCTTTTAAAAATTTTGATGTTCCTACAATAGTTCCTGTAGTTCCCATACTCGAAATAAAATGCGTTATTTTATGTTCTGTATCGCGCCAAATTTCAGGTCCAGTTCCCTCATAATGCGCCCTAGGATTATCTGGATTACCAAACTGATCAAGAACAATTCCCTTGCCTTCTGATTGAAGTTTTAGCGCGGTGTCCCTAGCGAGCTCCATGCTTCCCTCTTTAGAGGTTAAGATGAGTTCAGCACCAAACGCTCGCATCGTTTGTCTTCTCTCAAGTGATTGATTTTCAGGCATGATAAGTATTAAACGATACCCTTTCATTGCTGCCACCATAGCTAAAGCAATACCCGTGTTACCGGAAGTAGCTTCGATCAATGTATCGCCTGGCTTAATTTCTCCTCTTAGCTCAGCATGTTTTATCATTGAGTAGGCAGGGCGATCTTTTACAGAACCAGCTGGATTATTGCCTTCTAGCTTTAAAAAAACTTGGCCCATTTTTTCATTAGCCAATCGCTGTAATTTTGCTAGAGGGGTATTTCCTATCGTTGCTTCAAGAGTATGTTTCATTAACGAATTTTTTTAAATATCAACAAAGCGTAAATCATAAAAAATAGGTACCCTAAAAAAGCCATCTGTGGCAAAGTTACTCCTAGCAGAGTCCAGTCTATTTGAGAACAATCGCCTGTACCTTGAAAAAGTAAATCAAAGGCTTCCGTAAGTGGAAAGTTTTCAAACATATAATTTAAATCTATTCCACATTCTGCAGGAACAGAGATAATCTTTGCTTGAATTAAGATATGACGTCCCGAAAAAATTAATCCAGCTAATGTTGTTATGGTAATTATCAAGACATGCAAAAATCTAATTAATTTATTATTCGGAAGCCAAATAAAAATCAAAAAAATAGAGCCTAAAACGATATAAATAATTCGTTGTGTAATGCATAATGGGCATGGTTCTAACTCATATTTCAATTGAATAACTAATGCAGTCACTATCATGGCAAAACTAAGAATTGTGCCAATTATATTTGCTTGTTTAAATGTCATTGATTTAATCATTTATTTTTAAAGCTTATAATGAAACTATTCATTTTTATAAAAAATAACTTTCTTTGAATAATACTACTGATAATAACTCATTCGACCAAGACCCCAAAATTTTTTCCGTGAGCGAAATTAATCGAATGGTAAGGGATGTTCTACTTAATAACTTTACTACCATCTGGATCAAGGGCGAGATCTCTGGCTTTCGACAATTTACGTCAGGACATTGGTATTTTGATTTAAAAGATGCGCAATCTCAAGTAAGTTGCACAATGTGGAGTGGAAAAAATAAGCAAATTAATTGGCAGCCCAAAAATGGCGATCTGATTGAGGCGCAATGCCAAGTTGGCTTATGGGAAGCGCAAGGTAAATATCAGCTCAATGTCGAATTTTTTCAAAAAGCAGGGCTTGGTGATTTATTCGAAAAATTTAATCAATTAAAGAATAAATTAGATAGTGAAGGTTTATTTTTATCATCGCATAAAAAAACTTTACCCGGCTACCCATTAAAAATTGGTGTCATTACATCGCCCGACGCAGCTGCTTTGCAAGATGTTTTGGTGACCATAAAACGAAGAGCAATTTATGCCTCTATTACTATCTACCCTACTCTTGTTCAGGGAGAAAATGCCTCCAGACAAATTATAAAATCGATACAATTGGCAAACAAAAGAAATGAAGTTGATGTATTAATTTTGTGTCGTGGTGGAGGATCGATGGATGATTTATGGGCTTTTAATGATGAAAGTTTGGCGCGAGAAATATATGGCTCTTCATTGCCTATTATTTCTGGAATTGGGCATGAGACTGACTTCACTATTGCTGATTTTGTATCCGATCATCGAGCCGCTACACCAACTGCAGCTGCAGAAATTTTGACAGAGAATATTCTTAACCTACCTAATAATCTGAATTATTACCAATCGCAACTCTTGAATATGATTGATGCCAAAATTCAGGGCATGAAACAAAAATTTGATTATCTTGAAAAAAGGCTATTATCCCCGAACCAAGTAATAAAAATTCAATATGAAAAATTGAAAACTTACAAAAATCAGCTACAACAATTAATAGAAACCCCATTGGCGAAATATGTTAACCAATTGAAATCTATTCAAAGCCACCTTTCAATTAAAAAATATCATCAAGGACTGGATAAAAAAAAACGTTTACTTGAAACATCAGATAAAAAATTAAAAAAAATTATTATAAATAATCTCAAAAAAAATCGTGAACTGATAACAAATTATCATCAGCGTCTAAATCTATTAAACCCTGACTTAATTCTAGAAAGAGGTTATTCTATTGTTTATGATAAAAATAAGAATATTTTAAGCAATTCAGCCAATATAAACGTGAATGAAAAAATTGATTTAAAATTTCATCGTGGATATGCAGAAGCTAAAATCACCAAAAACTCAAATAAAAAATAAAATCAATGAAGAAATCAAATCGTCATAACGCTGGAATGTTTGCATTATCAGTTGCTGCACTTGGAGTAGTTTTTGGCGATATTGGCACCAGTCCTTTATACGCAATTAAAGAAATATTTTCTATAAGTAATAATATACTTGAGTTAAATGAAGCAAATTTATTAGGTATTTTATCGTTAATATTTTGGTCGCTAATTTCAGTCGTTAGTGTCAAATATATAACCTTTATCATGAATGCAAGTAATCATGGTGAGGGCGGAATAATGGCCTTGCTTGCTTTAGCAATTCGAAAAAATAAAAGTAAAAAAAATAGGTTCCTTATACTTTCTATTGGTATGTTGGGTGCCTGTATGTTTTATGCAGATGGCATGATTACGCCAGCCATTTCAGTTATGTCTGCAATTGAGGGAATTGAATTCATAACGCCTGCTTTTCATGATTTTATTATCCCCATTACGTTACTAATTATTTTTGGTCTTTTTTGGGCGCAAAGTAAAGGGACTAGTGCGGTAGGGTTTTTGTTTGGTCCCGTTATGCTTTTTTGGTTTTTAGCGCTCGCTTGTTTGGGAATATACAACATTATGCAAGCACCTTTTGTGCTCCATGCGCTTAACCCTTTTTATGCTTACCAATTTTTAACCGACGAGTTTTCTGTTGCATTTGTTACCCTAGGTGCTGTTGTTTTAGTTGTAACAGGTGCTGAGTCACTCTATGCTGATATGGGTCATTTTGGTCGTAATCCAATAAAAATAACTTGGTTTAGTTTTGTTTTTCCCTCGCTAACGTTAAACTATTTTGGACAAGGTGCGTTGATTATTAACAATCCAAGTTTTATTAAAAATCCTTTTTATCTAATGGCTCCCGAGTGGATGATTATTCCATTGGTTATTCTTGCAACATTAGCAACTATTATCGCCTCTCAAGCATGTATTACAGGCGCATTTTCAGTGTCAAGACAGGCGCTACAATTAGGATTTATTCCTCGCATGCGTGTTGACCATACCTCTGAAAATCAAGAGGGGCAAATTTATTTACCACGAGTCAATTGGATTTTAATGATTGGAGTTATGGCGGTTGTGCTCATTTTCCAAAGTTCAAGTGCACTAGCGGGAGCCTATGGCGTCGCTATCACAATCGATTTTGTTATTACAACCATACTAGCAAGTTTTGTATTTACTCAAATTTGGCGTTGGCATTGGATTAAAACACTGGCCGTGGTAATGCTATTTTTAATTGTTGATTTAATTTTCTTTGGGGCAAATATAATCAAGATTTTTGATGGGGGATGGTTCCCTGTTCTTATTGGCCTAATCTTGATTTTCTTAATGTCTACTTGGAAAAAAGGTCGGTCATTACTGTTCTACAAATTAAAAGATGAGTCGATGTCTATTGATGTTTTTCTGAAGTCCATGAAAACACAATTAAAAAATCGTGTTAAAGGTACCGCAGTATTCTTAACGCCAAATCCTGAAGGAGTGCCACATTCCTTACTTCATAATCTTAAACATAATAAAATAGTGCATAAAAATGTTGTCTTATTGTCTGTACGTTTCAAAAATTATCCGCATGCCACCAATCAAAATTTCATTGAGTTTGAAAAACTGCCAAATAATTTCTTTAAAGTTATACTTAACTATGGGTTTAAGGATGAAACGCGAGTGCCAAGGGATTTAAAACGATGTGAGAAATATGGACTTAAGTTGGACCCGATGGATACATCGTATTTTATTGGAAAAGAATCCTTAATACCTCAACCATCGAGCCAAATGTTTTTGTTACGCAAAAAAATATTTATTACGCTCTTTAGAAGCGCCGAAAATATTACAAACCAATTTTATTTGCCTGCAAACAGAGTGGTGGAACTTGGTAGTCAAGTTTTGTTCTAAACAATTTAATTAAAACTATTCGTTATGATTCGATATATTGTAATCTTAGTTTTTCTCTTATCCGGTTGTGCATCGACAACCTTAAAGACTGATTCAGAAGTTGATAGAAATCAATTCTTATTATTACCCAATTACATGGCACTTAGTATGGCGGAAGATGCCTATCGTCAAGAAATTAAAAATGCTGAGGATAATAATGATCTCAATGTAAATGAAGAGCAAGTATTAAGAATAAAAAAAATTGCCTTTCGCTTAATTGATCAAGTTCACGTCTTTCGCGATGATGCGAGTGATTGGAATTGGGAAGTTAATGTTCAAAAAAGTGAAGAAGTAAATGCTTATTGCATGCCAGGTGGGAAAATTATGGTCTACAGTGGCATCATAGAAAAAACTGATGCAACTGATGACGAACTGGCGGCTATGATTGGCCATGAGATTGCGCACGCATTAAGAGAGCATGGCCGGGAAAGAATGTCGACTGCATTTGTTCAGCAAGTTGGTTTAATAGGCTTTGCTGCTTACTTATCTGGTAAAGATGGAAACCGGTTAAGCAAAGAAGTTGCTCTCCAAGCAGCCGCTCTAGGTGCTACATTATTTTTTGCTTTACCAAATAGTCGAGAACAAGAGAGAGAAGCGGACAAAATTGGATTAGAATTAGCTGCCAGAGCTGGCTATAATCCAATGGCGGCAGTAAGTTTATGGCGTAAAATGGATGCACTATCTGATGCAAAAATACCTGAATTTTTGAGCACACATCCCTCAAATGAAAATCGTATTGAGGATATTGCTAAGGATGCTCGAAAAATAAATTATTTATATATTGAAAATAAAAAAACTAATCAAATTACCAAGTAAAAACCATTCGCTAAAGTAAGGTAAAATATGCCTTTATTAATTTTTATGAATACTTAACTATGTCAAATATACAATCAATAATCGATGCGGCTTTTGAAAAAAGAATTGAAATTACCCCTGAAAATGTCAGTACTGAAATCAAAGATGCTATTAATCAAACTTTAGAAAATTTAAATCAAGGTAAATTAAGGGTGGCCTCACGTATTGGTAATTCACAAGAATGGGAAACACATCAATGGATTAAAAAAGCGGTCTTATTATCTTTTCGGATTGATAATAATAAACTTTTAGATAATGGTTTCACTAAGTATTTTGACAAAGTACCATCAAAATTTGCTAACTATAATGAAGACAATTTCAAAACTGGTGGCTTTCGAGTCGTTCCTAATGCTATCGCAAGACATGGAAGCTTTATAGGAAAAAATGTTGTTTTAATGCCTTCATACGTCAATATTGGTGCTTATGTCGATGAGGGAACCATGGTTGATACTTGGGCAACCGTTGGTTCATGTGCGCAAATTGGAAAGAATGTGCACTTATCTGGTGGGGTTGGTATTGGGGGAGTTTTAGAGCCTGTTCAAGCTGGTCCAACAATAATCGGAGATAATTGTTTTATTGGTGCCAGATCTGAAGTTGTTGAAGGTGTGGTGGTTGAGGACAATGTGGTAATTTCAATGGGCGTCTATATTGGCCAATCTACAAAGATTTTTGACCGAGAAACTGGAAAAATTAGTTTTGGTAGAATTCCGAAAGGGTCAGTTGTGGTTTCAGGTAACCTTCCTTCAAAAGATGGGACCTACTCTCTCTATTGCGCCGTAATTGTAAAAAAAGTAGATGAAAAAACATTAAGTAAAGTAGGTATAAATGAATTACTAAGAGGTATTTAATGCTAAATGTTTATGGAATAAAAAATTGCAGCACAGTAAGAAAAAGTCTTAATTGGTTAGATGAGCATAGTATTGATTTTGTATTCTTTGATGTAAAAAAAAATACTTTAAATGCCAAATTGATAGATCAATGGGCCAAAAATATCCCGACCCCTTATACGTGGGAAAATTTATTAAATAAAAGTGGGATAACTTGGCGGCAGTTGAGTGATGATGATAAAAATTCTGCTCATGAACTAAATGGTGCTATCGAGCTTATTATAAAAAAACCTAGTGTTATGAAAAGACCGTTAATAACAAAAAATGATTTAATCTTAACGCTTGGTTATGATGAAAATTTATTTCAAAAAATATATTTATGAGTAAAACTTTAGCTCTAGCAAAAGCGTTAATTGAAAGAAAATCTATCACGCCGAGTGATGATGGTTGCCAAGCTATACTCGTTGATCGTCTTAAGCCACTTGGGTTTAATATTGAAACCATTCATCAAAATGGGGTAACAAATTTTTATGCGCGAAAAGGCAGCGCAAGTCCTCTCCTGGTTTTTGCTGGGCACACCGATGTAGTTCCACCAGGACCAATTGATTTATGGGATAGTGACCCTTTTATTCCAACTGAGAAAGAAGGTAAATTATTTGGGCGAGGTGCAGCAGACATGAAAACTTCCTTGGCTGCATTTATAACGAGTATTGAAGACTTTCTTGAGCAACATCCTAATCATCAAGGTTCAATTGGTCTCCTTATTACTTCAGATGAAGAGGGGGTTGCGACAGATGGAACTGTCAGGCTGGTTGAAATGTTAAAAAAAAGAAATGAAACCATAGATTATTGTATTGTTGGAGAGCCTACTTCAAATCAAAATTTTGGTGATACTGTAAAAAATGGTCGCCGTGGTTCATTATCCGCAAAGCTTATTGTCAAAGGTATTCAGGGTCATATTGCTTATCCTGAAAAAATTAAGAACCCCATTCATGAGATAGCGCCAGCAATAGATGCGCTTGTCAAAACAACATGGGACAATGGTAACGAATATTTTCCTCAAACCTCTTGGCAAATTTCAAATATTAATGCAGGTACGGGTGCCACTAATGTAGTACCTGGTCATGTGGAAGTCTTGTTTAATTTTAGATATTCAACATCCAATTCTGCAGACGATCTTAAAGTAAAAGTAGAAAATATTTTAAAAGAGCATCATCTTGATTTTTCAATTGATTGGTCACATTCGGGAAAACCATACTTAACAAAAAAAGGTTATTTAGTTGATGTGCTTAATGATTCTATTAATGAAATTATTGGTATATCTCCAGATATTTCTACAACTGGAGGAACCTCTGATGGACGATTTATTGCAGACATTTGTAATCAAGTGGTTGAGTTTGGTCCTTTAAATGAATCAATTCATAAAATCAATGAACATGTATTTTTAGAGCATATTGATTTATTAAAAAATATTTATCAACGTGCACTTGAAAAAATATTAATCAAAATTTAATTCTTATTCTTTCGCGTATTTTTTATCTGAGGAATTTTGAATGCTGAAGCGTCTATCTGATTTTCTTCTAATATTTTTATAACTTGCTTCTGAGCAAGCTCTTCGTGCATACCCCTTTTTAAATAAGTTGGCAGTTTTATCTCACCAAATCGAATTCGAATCAAACGGCTCACGGTTAAATCTAAATATTCAAAAATGCGCCTAACCTCTCGATTTCTCCCTTCTTTAAGAGTGACTTTATACCACTTATTTGCCCCCTCACCCCCTTCATAATGAATAGAATCAAATTTTGCCGGCCCATCATCCAATTCAATTCCTGTTTTTAATAAATGCAACTGATCATCATTTAATGCACCTAAAATTCTTACGGAATATTCACGGACTACTTCAAACTTTGGGTGCATTAACCGATTAGCCAATTCACCTGAAGAGGTGAAAATCAGCAACCCCGATGTATTAAAATCTAAGCGTCCAATTGCTATCCATTTTGCCTGCTTAATCTTAGGTAAATTTTTATAAACTGTTGGCCTGCCTTTTGGATCATTTTGAGTGACTAGCTCTCCTTCAGGCTTGTGATAAATGAGTATTCGAGGTAACACTGCTAAATTGTTTAAAAAAACTGGCTTGCCATTAAAAATAATACGGTCTCTAGAGTTAACTAATTGGCCTAATACAGCAAGTTGATTATTCACATAAATTTTTTTTTCAATAATTGCTTTTTCGATTTCACGTCTTGACCCAAAGCCGCCTTGCGCTAAAAATTTATGAATCCGCGTATTTTCATCTGAATTAAATATTTCTTTTTTTTGATCAGATCTGAGTCTATTTCTTCTTTCACTCATTTAAATCGTTTATCGTTGAAGGATCTTTTTCTTGGTTGGCTGAAATTAATTCAGACTCTAAACCAATAGTATTAATATCAGGTAATTGCGATAACGAAGTCAAACTAAAGTCATCAAGAAAGAATTTTGTTGTGCCATACAATGCGGGTCGGCCAGGAACCTCTTTGTAACCTATGATTTCTATCCACTCTCGTTCTACTAATTGTCGAATAGCATTTGGATTCAGTGAGACGCCGCGAATTTTTTCTATGTCACCACGTGTGACTGGTTGTCGATAAGCAATAATTGCCAAAACCTCCATAACTACTCTTGAATATTTTACCAATCGATCAGGATTTAAACGTGTTAAATTCTCTGAAAATTTTACTTTTGCTTCAAAACGGTAGCCCGTTGCAACTTGAACCAGGTCCATGCTTTTATCCTGCCAATCAATTTTTATTTCATCCAAAAGCATACGTATTGTGGAGCGCTCAATTTTTTCCATAAATAATTTTTGCAAATCTTCAATCGACAGGGGTTTGCCAGCCGTCAAAAGAGCCACCTCGATAATATCTTTTAATTTCTTTGATTGTTGTTCCATCTATACTTCAGCTCGTTTTAAATATATTGGAGAGCACGGTGCTTGTTGATTTATTTTTATCATGCGCTCTTTACATAACTCAAGTATCGCCAAAAAACAGACAACTAACTTTGCCATCGGATCATTTTTTGGATCAAAAAGTGATGAAAACTCAATTAAATCTTGCTCAGATATTTTTTTTAAAATCATGCTCATATGCTCTCTTACTGACAATTCCGAGCGTTCTATTTTATGCGACTCAAATTGTTGGGCACGCTTTAAAACATTTTTCCAAGCTTCGAAGATTTCATCGATATTTACTTCCGGAGGATTGACCTCAATAATTTTTTCAAAATATGCTTGCGCCACCATACGTTCTCTACCAACCTGAGGTATATCATTTAACTCAACTGCAGCCGTTTTCATTAATTCATACTCAATTAATTTTTTTACAAGCTCTGCTCTTGGATCTAACTCATCATCATCTTCGTTGATGGGTGATGGTAAGAGCATTCTTGATTTTATTTCAATTAACATTGCCGACATAAGAAGATAATCGCCGGCCAACTCTAATTTAATTTGCTTCATCCTCTCAACATACTCAATGTATTGGGAAGTTAAAGCTGTCATAGGAATGTCTAAAATATCGATATTATTTTTTCGAATTAAATACAATAAAAGATCTAATGGGCCTTGAAATGAATCAAGGTAAACCTCTAATGCATCAGGTGGTATGTAAAGGTCTTGCGGTAATTGTGCAATAGACTCACCATAAACTTGAGCATTTTTCTTACTCTCAAAATTAATTTGCTCGCTCATGAAAAATTGATTCCCATCGCTTCTCTTACTTCTCGCATTGTATCTCGCGCTACTTTTCTTGCTTTTTCACAACCTTCAGCAACGACACTTTTGACGAGATCTGGACTTTCAATATAGTGGTTAGCTTTTTCTTGCATAGGTTTGAGTTCTTTTTGTATTGCTTCGATAACAGGTTGCTTGCATTCAATGCAACCAATTTCTGCAGCTTTGCATCCCTGCTGCACCCAATCTTGGGTTTTTTCATCTGAATAGACTTGATGTATTTGCCAAACAGGGCAATTTTTTGGGTCGCCAGGATCATTTCTTCGAACTCTTGCTGGATCAGTTGGCATAGTTCTTATTTTTTTTTCAACTGACTCGGGAGGCTCTCTTAGTGAAATCGTATTATTATAGGATTTGGACATTTTTTGACCATCTAAGCCTACCATTTTTGAAGCAGGTGTTAATTTATATTCCGGCTCAAGTAAAATCATTTTTCCTCCTCCCTCCAGAAAACCTAACAACCTCTCTTTGTCGCCCAAACTTAAGTTTTGCTGTTCCTCAATCAAAGATTGCGCTGCCTCAAGGGCTTGTTCATCACCCTCCTCTTGGTAAGCTGTTCGTAGTTCACGGTACAATTGTCCACGCTTTGAACCTAACTTTTTTATTGCTTCTTCAGCTTTTTCTTCAAAACCAGTTTCTTTTCCATAAAGATGATTGAATCGTCTTGCTACCTCTCGGGTAAACTCAATATGTGGAACTTGATCTTCGCCAACGGGCACTTGTGTTGCTTTGTATATTAAAATATCCGCACTTTGTAACAAGGGGTATCCCAAAAAACCGTAGGTAGAAAGGTCTTTAGATGATAGTTTTTCTTGTTGATCTTTGTAAGTTGGCACTCTTTCTAGCCATCCAAGCGGTGTAATCATGGACAGTAAGGTGTGAAGTTCAGCGTGTTCTGGTACTTTTGATTGCACAAAGATCGTAGCTAGTGAAGGGTCAATTCCTGCCGCCAACCAATCAATTACCATATCCCAAACATTTTTTTCAATGATCCCAGGATCATCATAGTGTGTAGTAAGCGCATGCCAGTCAGCAACAAAAAAAAGGCATTCGGATTCGTGTTGTAAATTAACCCAATTCTTGAGCACGCCATTGTAATGCCCAAGATGCAAGCCTCCAGTTGGCCGCATACCTGAGACTACTCTATCGATTGCCATAAAAATCCTATAAAAATTTTATCCAAATATCCCAAAAATAATACTTTGACTAAACATTACTAGAGGCATCAATATTTGCCCTAATAATCCAGTTATTAATAAAAAAATTAATATAAAAAAACCATATCTTTCGAGTCCTGCAATGTAGCTTGACCATGGATATGGCAATACACTAACTGCTATCCTACCACCATCGAGCGGAGGAATAGGAAGAAGATTTAATACCATTAAAACAATATTTATTTGTATGCCTGCCAAGCACATAACTCGCATAAAAAGTTCAGCATCGTCTGGGAAAAGATTTATTCTGGCTAATAAGATGGTCCAAAAAATTGCCATAAAAAAATTTGCTGCAGGACCCGCTAAAGCAACCCAAAACATATCTTTTTTAGGATTATTAAGATTTGAAAAATTTACTGGGACCGGTTTTGCCCATCCAAAAAGAATTCCACCAAGCATTAGTGTTAAAGCAGGAAAAATAATTGTGCCTAAAGGATCAATGTGTCGAATTGGATTTAAAGAAATACGATTCATGTAATGTGCCGTCATATCGCCAAAATACCGCGCAACATAACCATGGGCTGCTTCATGAACAGTGATGGCAAAAAGAATTGGGAGAGCGTAAGCGGAAATTTTTTGAACAATTGAAAGTTCCATTGATTACATTCTATGCTAAATACAATTTTAAAAAAAGTGATTTACTGAATGCTTTCATGCAATTCATGCCAGTTATGCCAAACAGGGATACAGTCACTTGGCAATGGTCGATTTTGTCCCATTTCGCGAAATGAAATTCCAGGACCATGAAAATCTGAACCACAAGAAGCAAGTAATCCAAATTCATTAGCAAGATTGGTAAAATATTTTGTTTGCGATAAGTCTTGGCTGCCAGAAATAATTTCAACACCCGTGCCTCCGCATTCCTGAAATTCAGCAAATAAACTTGGATAAAGTTTTGTGCCCATATCGTATCTTCCTGGATGTGCAATTACAGCAACACCTCCCGCATCATTAATCCACTTAACTGCATCTTTAAGTTGTGCCCACTCGTGCTCAACATAACCAGGTTTGCCTTGGGTTAAATATTTTTTAAATACTGATTTGATATCTTTTGCGAAGCCTCTTTCAACAATGTAACGGGCAAAGTGAATGCGTCCAAGGGTGCCTGCTTGCGCATAGTTTTTTGCACCATCAAAGGCATTATCAATCCCGGCTAAACCTAGACCATGTGCCATTTTTTTCGCACGCTCATTTCTTCCGCTTCGAATCAGGGATAAATTTTTATCAAGATTCTTGTCGTTACTATCAAAATGAAGGCCAACAATATGAATGGTTCTTTTCCTCCATGTTACAGATATCTCGACACCATTCACAAAAATCATATTTAGTCGTTGTGCCTCTTTTTTTGCTTCAACTAATCCAGCAATATCATCATGGTCTGTCAAAGCTAGAACTTTGACTTTTTTTGTATGGGCGTGATTAACTAATTCGGTAGGACTTAAAATTCCATCAGATATAGTAGAATGGCTGTGAAGATCAATTACGATATTATTCATAAGCGGTAATTCGATTATATGTTTTTTTTATTTTTATTCATAGGATAACTACTTTGAAATTTTTTTACGATTTATTGCCAGTCATCCTCTTTTTTGTCGCGTATAAAATATATGACATTTTTATTGCGACAGCTGTAGCCATTATTGCAACTCTGCTGCAGATTGTCTTCATGTATTTTAAAAAAGGCAGTGTTGATAAAATGTTACTGTTTAATGGAGCTATGATTACTGTGCTGGGTGGATTAACAATCTTACTCCAAGATAAAGCTTTTATTATGTGGAAGCCGTCCGTTATCTATTGGGCTTTTGCAATCATTTTATTTGGGTCCAATCATTTTTTAGGTAAGAATCTAATTAAATTGGCAATGGGTACTCAACTTCAATTAAAAGATTGGCTATGGTCAAGACTGAATTTTTTCAGCAGTCTTTTCTTTATTTTCTTAGGTTTTATCAATCTCTATGTGGCGTATAACTTTTCTGAGAATACTTGGGTGAATTTTAAGCTTTTTGGCTTAACAGCATTATTATTTTTATTTTTTATTTTTCTTGCTCTTTATGTTTCTAAGGCAAATAAGGAAAGGTAATGTGGTACGTTTTTAATGCCAAAGATGTAGAAAATAGCTTAGAAAAAAGATTGCAATTTCGGCCTTTGCATTTAGCTCGACTGATGATTTTAATTGAACAGGGACGATTATTAATTGCTGGTGCATATCCTGCAATTGATAGTATTGATCCAGGTCCTGCAGGATATTTTGGTAGCCTCATCATTGCGGAATTTGAGGATTTGGAAGCTGCAAAAAAATGGGCTGACGAAGAACCCTTTTTAATTCATGGTATCTATCAATCAATTGATGTTAAGCCATTTAGAAAAAGCCTTCCATAATGATAAAAAAATTAATTGAAGAAAGACTATTAACTCTTGCTCCGATTGAGCTAACGGTAACCGATCAAAGTCATCTCCATCAAGGGCATGCTGGTAATAATGGTGGAGGGCATTTTACTGTTGCTATTTCGAGCAATGAATTTACTGGCAAATCACTTATGGAAAGACACCGTATGGTTTACCAATTAATGCATGATTTAATACCAGAAAAAATTCATGCATTGAGTATTAAGGCCATTTCACCGGATGATTAAATTAAAATACATTGCCTTTTTTTTCATGATTTTATCACCACTCAGTTTCGCCGATGTAGCTGAGGTAAATGGTGAAAAAATAGAGCAACGTTTTGTTGATTTCATTAAAGATGAAGTGAAAAAACAAGGCAGAAGTGTTACAGATGAAATGGAAGAAAACATCATTGATCGCTTAATCGATTTAAAAGTAATTAATCAAGCAGCCAAAAAAAGTGGTTTACTCGATGAGCCTGAAATTCTTACGCAAGCGCAATTATCGACCCAAGAATTAATATATACCCTCTATCTCCAAAGATATATCATTGCTCATCCTGTGAATAGTGATGATTTAAAAAGTGAATATGCAATCTTTAAAGAAAAATTTAATGCACAAGAATTTAAAGCCAGACATATTTTACTAACAACAAAAAAAGATGCCGCGAATATTATTACGCAACTTGACCAAGGTAATAATTTTTCTGATTTAGCAAAAGAATTCTCCAAAGACGAATCCACTAAATCAAATGGAGGCGATCTGGGTTGGTTTGAGCAAAGAGATATGCTTGAGGTGATTTACCAAGAAGTGGCAAAATTAAAAAAAAATAACTACACCAAAAAACCTATTCAAACACAATTTGGATGGCATATTATTAAGCTTGAAGATATTAGACAGGCTCCCTTGCCCTCCTTTGAAGAAAAAGAGTCTGAATTAAAAACAGCTTTGCAAAAAGCCAAATTAAAGCAACATTTGGATGAATTACGCAATCTTGCAAAGGTGAAATTCAAATAAAAAAAATAATTGAAGAAAGAAATCATTTCACTTATAATTGAGAATGATTCTCATTTAAAAAATTATCATGACATTAAAACAGTTATTAGTCGGACAATCAGGTGTTATCAAAACCTTAACAAACAATACGCAATTTAATGATCGCTTAAAAGCGTTAGGGGTTAAAAAAGATAATATCGTAGAAATTATTAGGCAAGCTACATTTGATGGCCCATTTCATCTAAAAATTGGCACAACTGAGTTTATGCTTCGCTCCGACATTGCTGCACAAATTGACATCGAAATCATTACTCCAAAAGCAGCATGAAAAGAGTCGCATTAATTGGCATGCCGAATACCGGCAAGTCAACTCTTTTTAATAGAATAAGTGGCGCTTCAGTCAAAGTTGGTAATTGGCCAGGTGTCACCGTTGACCTTCACTCAGTTAAAACTATCCTTAATGGTGAGCTCGTTGAATTAATTGATTTGCCAGGAATTTATGATCTAAAGGGTTACAGTGAAGATGAAATTGTCGTTCAAGATTTCTTAAAAAATAATCAAATTGATCAAATTTTTTATATTCTCAATAGTACACAAATTGATCGGCAAATAGAGTTAGCAATAGATCTAAAGAAAATGAATCCATCAATCAAAATTATTGCCAATATGATTGATGAAGCAAAAGCTTATGGAATTACATTTGACTTTGACAAACTGCAATCTTTACTAGGTTGTCCTGTTATTCCAATTAGTGCAAAACATAATCAGGGGATGGACCAGTTAAATAAAAAAATTTCTTTGCGCAATGCATCCGATCCAAGCAAAAATGATTTAAAAAGAATAATCAATCAAACAGTTTTCTTTCCAAAAACACTTAATAATAAAACAACCAAAAAGCTAGATGCAATTTTCTTAAATCCTGTTTTTGGTTTACCCATTTTTTTATTTGTTATCTTTACTGTATTTCAATTTGTTTTTACCGTAGGGCAGCCTCTGCAAGATTTAATGGCCAGTTTTTTCACTTACTTAGAGCAGACGTTTATCAATAACCTTTTGCTTAATATGAATGTCACTTTGAAAAGTTTTTTGATGGAGGGTCTTTATGCAGGAATTACCACTGTGGCAGCATTCATTCCTATTATTATATTATTTTTCTTTATCATGACGATTATTGAAGATAGCGGTTACTTTTCCCGGGCCGCTTTCTTAATGGATAAAGTTATGGAAAAAATGGGGCTAGATGGGCGAGCATTTGTCATGATGTTAATGGGTTTTGGTTGCAATGTTCCGGCACTAATGGGGACAAAAATAATGCGTACAAAAGAAATAAGGTTTTTAACAATGCTTGTTATTCCTTTTTCACTTTGCTCAGCCAGGTTACAAGTATTTCTTTTTATCATTTCAGCATTTTTTGCTGCCACGCAAGGTGCTATCGTTCTTTTTTGCTTGTACCTGTTAAGTTTTTTTTCCATTTTTATTACCGCTGTTATTTTCAAAAATAAGTATCGTAGTCATGAACCATTAGTTTTGGAACTTCCCCCTTACAGATTCCCAACAACAAAACAAATTCTTATTCGTGGTTGGCAAGAGGTCAAACACTTCATTGATCGTGCAAGTAAATTTATTATTATTGGGGTGATTGCAATATGGGTATTGACCCATTTTCCTGAGGGGCTCGAGGTTGCCTCAGCAGATACCTATGCTGGCCAAATTGGAAACTTATTTGAACCTATTTTTAGTCCACTAGGCATTGAACAAATGCTAATCATTGCCCTCATTTTTGGCTTTATTGCGAAAGAAATTCTAATTGGTGCCTTTGCAGTAATCTTTGGTCTAGAGGGTATTGCTTTATCTGCTCACCTTGGAGAAGTTTTTAATGCTGGTCAAGCAATAAGTTTTATGATTTTTACCCTAATTTACACTCCCTGTTTGTCAACTATAGCTACTTTAAAAAATGAATCAAAAGATCGGTTGTTAACTTTTATTTCTATCACTTGGTCTTTAATGCTTGCATGGTTGCTAAGTTTTGCGTTTTATCAGCTTTATTTAATTGTGTAAATTTTAAAATTCATTCAAAACTGTTGATAAAGACTGATAAAATCTCTTAACCACAATCAATTCATACCTTAAATTATTTAGATGCAAAATAATACTATTTCAATCTTTTATGGAAATCAGGTTTTCTCTGAATTTAGAAAAAAAAATCTTTTAAATAAAGCAAAAAAAATTGGTTGTGACATTAGAGATTTCACTGCTTTCTACCTTCATTTAGTCGAGAGTAAGAAGGCTTTGTCTATTAATGATCAAAGTCATCTCAACCAACTCCTCGATTACGGAGTTAAAAACAAAACTAAGCCTTATACACAAAAATTCTTTATTGCGCCGCGTGTTGGCACAATTTCACCGTGGAGTTCAAGGGCTACAAATATTGCGCAACAATGTGATGTAAATATTTTAAGGTTAGAGCGCTGTGTTGCCATCACCCTTGATTTGACTGAAGAACTTTCCGCTAGCAAAAAAAATGAGTTAATCCAGATCTTTTTTGATCGAATGACGGAGTCTGTATTTTTTAATGAGACAGACTTAAAGCAGTTATTTAGGCACGCAGACCCCAAATCATTAGAACAAATCAATATACTTAAGCATGGTGTTCAAGCTCTTGAGAAATTCAATCAAGCCAATGGGCTTGCACTTTCAGATGATGAAATAGCCTATTTATTCAATTATTATCGTGCAATTAATCGAAATGCTACGGATGCTGAGCTCATGATGTTTGCACAAGCAAATTCTGAACATTGTCGCCATAAAATTTTTAATGCTTCATGGCAGATAGATGGGGTCGTACAAAATAAATCATTATTTGAAATGATTAAAAATACCCATCAGTTAGCGCCACAAAAAACCATCGTTGCTTATTCAGATAATTCATCCATTATTGAAGGCCAGGTAATATCACGATTTTATCCTGATCAAGCCGGTAATTATGCAGAGCACACAGAACTAACACATTACCTAATGAAGGTGGAAACGCATAATCATCCGACTGCTATTTCACCTTTTGCTGGTGCAGCGACAGGATCTGGTGGGGAAATTCGTGATGAAGGCGCAACAGGTCGCGGATCAAAACCCAAAGCTGGTCTTACAGGTTTTTCTGTATCAAATCTTAAAATACCAGGTTACCTGCAAACCTGGGAAAATAATGGTATTGGTAAACCTGCACGAATTGCCTCTGCACTTCAAATTATGATAGACGGCCCAATTGGGGCGGCTTCCTATAATAATGAATTTGGTCGGCCAAATATTTTGGGTTATTTTAGAACGCTTGAAATTAAATATAATGAAAAATATTTCGGCTACCATAAACCCATTATGCTTGCGGGTGGGGTTGGTAATATAGCTGACCAACATACACATAAAAAATCTTTAGAAGAAAATGACCTTCTAATTCAATTAGGCGGGCCTGCAATGCTTATTGGGTTAGGTGGTGGTGCTGCATCTAGTATGCAAACTGGTGCAAACCTAGAGAATTTAGACTTTGATTCGGTTCAGCGTGGCAACCCTGAACTCCAACGAAGAGCTCAAGAAGTTATTGATCGCTGCTGGCAAATGGCGGATAAGAATCCTATCTTAAGCATTCACGATGTTGGTGCTGGTGGTTTATCAAATGCTTTTCCAGAGCTGGTTCATGATGGTGGTGTTGGAGCAATTTTTGAATTACGAGAAATTAACAATGAAGAGTTTGGAATGTCGCCCAAAGAGATTTGGTGTAATGAAGCTCAAGAACGCTATGTACTGGCTATTAAAAAAACAAATATAGATTTATTTGAGCAGATTTGTCAAAGAGAGCGTTGTCCCTATGCCGTTGTTGGTCGGGCCACAAAAGAAAAAAAACTGGTGGTCACTGATAGCTTTTTTAAAAATGATGTCGTTAAAATGGATCTCGATATCTTGCTTGGCAAACCTCCAAAAACAAAAAAAGAGATTTCACTGCCAAAGAAAACAACCATTAATTTATCTTTAGAAGAAAAAAATTTAGCAGATCATGTTGAAAGAGTCCTGAGATTTCCTGCTGTCGCAAATAAAAGTTTTTTAATTACCATCGGTGATCGTTCAGTCACTGGATTAATTTCCAGGGATCAATTTGTTGGGCCTTGGCAAGTTCCGGTTAGTGATGTCGCAATTACTAAATCAGACTTTATCTCAAATAAAGGCGAGGCCTTTTCCGTTGGAGAAAAAGCACCCTTAGCCATTATCAATGCAATAGCCTCAGCCAAGATGGCTGTTGGTGAGGCAATTACTAACATTGTGGCGAGTCCAATTGAAGATCTCTCACATATAAAATTATCGGCAAATTGGATGGCTGCCGCGGGTCAGAATGAAAATGATTACGAGCTGTATGCTGCGGTAAGAAGTATTGGTATGGAATTATGTCCGGATCTGCAAATAAGCATACCTGTAGGCAAAGATTCACTTTCAATGCAGACAAAATGGAAAGAGGTGAATGATGATATTACAATATCGTCACCATTATCGTTAATAATTTCAGCCTTTGCAGAGTGTACAAATACTAGAAAAGTTTTAACTCCCCAACTTGAAAGAGATGCAAATACCAGTTTGCTGCTTATTGATTTAGGTCAAGCAAGAAATCGTATGGGCGGCTCAGCATTTCTTTTAACACAAAATTTAGTTGGTCAAGAATGTCCAGATGTTGATAATGCGCAAATATTGAGACAATTCTTTAAGGCTGTTCAGCAATTAAATACTGATAACAAAATTTTAGCCTACCATGATCGTTCTGATGGTGGACTTATTACCACGCTATTGGAAATGGCATTTGCTGGTCATTGTGGGATCGAATTTAACCTAGAAAGGTGCGAAATCCATGATACAAATGCATTTTTATTTAATGAAGAATTGGGTGCTGTTATCCAAGTAAAAGATGAGGAAAGTGATGAAATAAAAAAAATCCTTGAACAAGATTACGAGTTAAATGTGTGCTTTGTAGGTAAACCCAAGCTTGATCATTCTATCAATATTAAGCATGGTGAAAATATGTTGTTTACCTCAACTCGTCGAAAACTTCAAAGCATTTGGTCGGAAACAAGTTTTCATATCCAAGCCTTGCGTGATAACCCAAAAACTGCGCAAGAAGAATTTGAAAATATCATGGACGACAATAATCCAGGTATCAATCCAAAAATTACTTTTGATATTGTAAAAGCTCCGCTGGTGAAAAAAAATAAACCTAAAATAGCTATTTTAAGAGAGCAGGGTGTCAATGGACAAAATGAAATGGCGGCAGCCTTTTATTATGCTGGCTTTGAATGTCGTGATGTACATATGACAGATTTAATCAACAAGAAAATTCAGTTAGATAGTTTTCAAGCGCTGGTAGCATGTGGTGGTTTTTCTTATGGTGATGTCCTGGGTGCCGGCCAGGGTTGGGCAAAATCAATTTTATTTAATGAGTTTTTAAAAGATCAATTTTATAATTTTTTTAATCGAGACAACACTTTAAGTTTAGGTGTATGCAATGGTTGTCAAATGCTAAGTAGTATCAAAGAGCTTATTCCTGGAGCTAATTATTGGCCAAAATTTGTTAAGAATGAATCCGAACAATTTGAGGCTAGATTTGTAAATGTAAGGGTTGAAAATAGTAATTCACTATTTTTTAATGAGATGCATGGCAGTGTTCTCCCTATTGCAGTTGCTCATGGTGAGGGTCGCGTTGAATTTGATACAAATAAAGATTTAGAACACCTTTGCGAAAATAAACAAATAACCCTTTCTTATGTTGATAACAAGCATGAGGGAACTTTACGCTATCCTTTTAATCCAAATGGTTCGATTAATGGAATTACTGGCATAACATCGACTGATGGCAGAATATCGATTATGATGCCGCATCCCGAAAGGGTATTTGTAACGGATCAAAATTCTTGGTATCCAAAAGGATGGTCGGAATATGGTCCATGGTATAGAATATTCGCCAATGCGAATAAATATTTTGCTTAATTATTAAGGATATGTATGAAAAAAATTTTTAAAACGTTACTTTTAGTACTTTTTACGCTTTCATTCCACGCTTATGCGCTAACCGATTCTGAAGCCCTTGAGTTCACTGGTGCAGTTAATGATGGTGATCTAAAAACAGTTAAACGTTACGTTGAAACAATGAATGTTGATTTGGAAGAAGGTTATTTTGCATGGACACCCTTGCTTATGGCTGCAGCAAAAGATCAAATGGAAGTTTTGCAATATTTAGTCAAAAAAGGTGCAAATATCAACTATACCCATCCAGTCACTCGCTTCAATGCTTTGCATCATGCTGCTTTTAATGGTGATAAAGAAATGGTGAAATATTTAATTGATAGCGGTATTAATACACAGCAAAACTTGAAAGGTGATGTATCAATCATTCGTGCTTTAAATGAAGATAACAAAAAAGATATGGCAGATTATCTTATTTCATTAGGCATTAAAGATGAAGGCTGTGAAGACAGAAAATGTTTCTAGGGAGTTTTGTTGATAAAAAAACTATTTTCTCCTCTCTCAATTTTTCTCTTAGCTTTTTTACCTCATTTGGGCTGCGCCTATAACGCAGCAGGTTACAGCCCTCCTCCACCTGAATTAAATCTGTCCATTGCAGAAGGTTTTTCTGTCGAAATTTTTGCCAAACTAGATCCTTGTGATAGTTGCTATATGACAGGGCCACGAATGATGGCATTAGATGAAAAAAATAATCTTTATGTCACAACCGGAAAACTTGGTAAAGTTTACAAAATTACTGACTCAAATGATGACGGTAAAGCAGATCAAATTTTAACTTGGTTAGATAATCTTAATGTTCCTAATGGAATTGATTACTACCAAGGAAATATTTTTATTGCGAACGAAGATTCTATTTTAAAAGTTCCTGTTTCAAAGCCATCCAAAAAAAAAATTATTATTAATCGTTTAGCTACCGGCGGGCATACGCAAAAATCGATCAAAGTTGGCCCAGATAATCATTTATATATCAATATTGGTTCAAGCTGTAATGTCTGCGTTGAGACTGATCCTACCCGCGCTACTATGCAAAGATATACTGTGGAGGGAATGCCTGCAGGCGCTCTTAGAACACTTGGTCGGCATAAACCAGATGCAACATGGGCTAAAGGTTTAAGAAATAGCCAAGGTTTTGCCTGGCATCCTGTAACAAAAAAAATGTATGCCACAAATAATGGCTCAGATATGCGATCAGATAAAAAAAATGGTCCTGTCAATGATGCGTTACCGCCTGAACATTTTAACGAAATAGAACCTCATCAACATTATGGGTGGCCCTATTGCTGGGGAAATCAGATTCCCGATCCAAATTTTTTAGGGCCAAAAGATTTTTGTGCCTCGACAAAATCACCTGATCTTACGTTTACCTCCCATTCAACCCCGATTGGTATTACTTTTTTAAATAAAACTAGTTTTCCTGAAGAATATAATAATGATGCCATTGTTGCTCTTCATGGCTCTTGGAATCGAAAAGATTTTTCAGGTTACAAGTTGATTCATGTTAAGTTTGACGAAAATCATCGCCCTATTTCTTATCATGATTTTTTGACAGGCTGGTTAGTGAACGATGTTGCATGGGGAAGACCTGTCGATGTTATTCAGAGTCATGATGGCGGTTTATTTGTCTCAGATGATCGATCAGGTTATATCTATAAAATTACTTACAAGGAAGAAAAAAATGTTCGTAAATAAAGTTTTCATGCTGCTATTCATATTAATGATTGCCCCCTCAATGCATGCCAAGCAAGTCTATCCTGGATTTGTAAATCCAGAATCAGCAGTACAAGGACAAAATGGAGATATTTTTGTAACTGAAATTGGTGAATTTGGTAAAGATGGTGATGGAAAAATAAAAAAAATTAATAGCAAAGGTGAGGTGTCTGATTTTGCAATTGGATTAAATGATCCAAAAGGAATTATTCTTTATGAGGGTGAGCTTTACGCAACAGACAAAGATTTAATTGTAAAAATTAACATGAATGGAGAGTGGGAAGTTTTTTCTGGCACCATGGCTTTTCCAAAAGTACCAGTATTTTTAAATGATATCGATGTCACGCCGGCTGGTAAATTCTACATAACCGATAGCGGAAATTTAAAAAATGGCGGTATGATTTTTATCATGGATATGACTGGAAATGTAGAGCTTCTCATGGACGAAAACAGTCATCCTGCTATCAAAGCTCCTAACGGTATATTACCTTTAGATGAAAGTCGCTTTCTAATGGTTGATTTTGCCACTGGAGAGTTATTTGAAGGGCACCAAAAAAAAATGACTCTAAAAAAATTAACTGATGGTTTGGGTGGTGGTGATGGCATCGTAATACTCAAGGATTTGATGTTAATTAGCGATTGGAAAAATGGTGTTTTGTATGAATATAAAGATGGACAAGTGAAAACCCTAAACCACCGTTTTGAGGCGGCTGCAGATATCGCACCAACCTTTGATAAAAAATCAATTATTGTTCCAGATATGAAAGCTGGCACCGTCACAATTATTGATATATACAAGTAATACAGATTTATTTACAAGTGATTCAATTATAAAAGAATAGGACATTCTGATATTATTACGTGATTGATAATTTCTAATATTTAATATCAAATGAATCTGCACGAATACCAATCAAAAAACATACTCAAAGCATTCAAAATTGCAGTACCTAACTCAATAATGGTATCCACATCTAATGAGGTTGACTTTGCATATGATCAATTGAAAACAAAAAAAATTGCTATTAAAACGCAAGTGCATGCTGGTGGCAGAGGAAAATCAGGCGGGGTAAAACTGATTAACTCAAAAAAAGAAGCACATGATTTTGTAAAATTCTGGCTTGGTAAAAATTTAGTCACTTACCAAAATTTACCTCAAGGTCAACCTGTTCATCGTCTATTAATGGAAGAAACGGTTGATATTGAATTAGAACTTTACTTGTCAATTGTTATAGATAGACAAAATGAGGCTATCACTATCATTTGTTCCAGTGAAGGTGGAACAGATATTGAAGAATTAACACAAAAAAAACCACAGCTTATCAAAAAGTTAAATTTTAAAATTAACCAATGTCTTTCTGACCGAGACATTGAAAATTTTTTCTGTGAATTAAAAATTACAAATTTTGTTAAGGATGATTTTATCCAATTAATTAAAAATGCAATTGATACTTTTAAACAGAATGACTTGTCACTGCTTGAAATCAATCCATTGGTAGTTAGCAAAGAACATAAATTAATCGCACTGGATTGTAAAATGAGTATTGATGACAATGCTCTTTTTAAACATCCTGAATTTCAAGATTTGCATGATTGGTCACAAATTGACTCTAAAGAAGCTGAAGCCCATCATGCAGGTTTAAATTATATTGCACTGGAGGGAAATATTGGATGTATGGTTAATGGGGCGGGCCTTGCAATGGCCACTATGGACCTTATTAAATTATCTGGCGGTCAGCCTGCTAATTTTTTGGATGTCGGTGGAGGGGCAACAGCTGAAACTGTTAGCAAAGCATTCAAAATATTATTATCAGATAAAAATGTAAAAGTGGTTTTGGTGAATATTTTTGGTGGCATTATGCGCTGTGACATTATTGCTGAAGGGATTATTGCTGCTGCAAAAGAAGTAGGTATTCAAATTCCAATAGTTGTTCGTTTAGAGGGAACTAATGTTGAGCTTGGCAAAAAAATACTCAATGAAAGTAATTTAAATATTACAACTGCTAAAAATTTACGTGACGCTGCTATACAAGCAGTTGCATTAACTAAGGAAAAATAATTGTCAGTTCTAATTAATAAAAATACCAAAGTTATATGTCAGGGGTTTACTGGAAAGCAAGGTACTTTTCATTCTGAACAAGCCATAAAATATGGGACAAATATCGTTGGTGGCGTTACCCCCGGAAAAGGTGGTCAAACTCATCTTGATAAGCCGGTATTTAATTCAGTAAAAGAAGCCATAGCAGAAACAAAAGCAACAGCTTCTGTGATCTATGTACCTCCAGCTTTTGCAGCAAGATCTATTCTTGAGGCAAGTGATGCTGGTATCCAAATTATTGTATGCATTACTGAAGGTATTCCCGTACAAGAAATGTTAAACGTAAAAATTGCTATAGAAAAAAATGGGTCTACTTTAATTGGGCCAAATTGCCCGGGAATAATAACTCCTGATGAGTGCAAAATTGGAATTATGCCCGGAAGTATCCATAAAAAAGGGATAGTTGGAATTGTGTCACGTTCTGGGACTCTTACATATGAAGCAGTTGATCAAACGACTAAAAATGGTTTAGGTCAATCAACTTGTATTGGAATCGGTGGTGACCCGATCAAAGGAATCAACTTTATTGAATGTTTAAAAATGTTTGAAAATGATACAGAGACAAAAGGCATTATTATGGTTGGTGAGATTGGTGGGACCGACGAAGAAAAAGCAGCGGAGTATATTCAAAGCCATGTTTCAAAACCTGTAGCAGCATACATTGCTGGAAAAACTGCGCCGCAAGGTAAACGTATGGGTCATGCAGGTGCAATCATATCAGGCAATTCAGGTCGTGCAGAGGACAAAATAAGATCTTTAGAAAAGGTTGGAGTGCTTGTTGCTGACGCACCCAATGATATGGGAAAAATTATTTTTGAGGCTTTATCGAGCCATGCATAAAAAAATACTTAAATTAACCTTAAGTCTTCTTGTGCTAATTTATATACAAATCCCACTCGCTGAAGAGGTTCCGTTTCTCCTTACTGCCGCAGCTAAAGGAGACTTAAAAACAGTTGAAGCTATTATTGAGAGTGGGGGTAGCCCTAACACCGAGGATAAAGATAAAATTACAGCCTTGATGTATGCTGCTCGAAAAGACAACGTTGAGATAGTCAAATATTTGTTAAAAAAAGGTGCCAAAGTTAATGCCATTGAATCGGGTGGATGGTCAGCGCTCATGTTTGCTGCAAAAAAAGGTTACGTCAGTACTACAGAAATTTTATTAGCTAACAATGCCGACCCAAAAATAATTGATCCTGACGGATGGTCTGCTTACGGACTTGCGGCAACCTCAGGATATACAAAACTGATTGATTTGTTGATTAAAAAAGGTGGGATTGATCCAAATTCAAGAAACAATTCAGGTGCAACAGTATTAATGCTTGCAAGTAAAAATGGAAATATTGATACTATTAAAACTCTTTTGAACAACCAAGCAAATATTTCACTCAAAGATAAGTACGGAAAAACAGCATTAATGTATGCGGTTATCAATGGGCACAAAAATGCTTCAAATTTTTTGCTTAAACAAGGAGCAAAAGTTGATGAAATTGATAAAAGTGAATGGACATCGCTTTTATGGGCAGTTAAAAAAAATAGTTTTGCAATTGCTAAGCTCTTGATTGAAAATGGTGCAAACATTAATCACGAAGATGATGAGGGGACACCAATAATTCATTATGCGGTATTTAACAAAAATGCAGAAATGGTTGATCTTTTTATTGCATCAGGTGTTAACCTTAAAGCAAAAGATCAATATGGCCTTACTGCCTTAGTTTACGCATTAAAAGAAAAATCACCCCAAATCGTGCAATCAATTAAAGCAGCGGGCGGCAAGTATTAATGAATGTTTGTCTATCCCAACTAAATAGTATTGTTGGTAATTTTGACTACAATCACAAACTTATTCTTCGGGAAGCTAAAAAGGCATTAAAAAATAATGCTGAAATTATTATTACTCCAGAGCTAAGTCTTACAGGATACCCACCTGAAGATTTACTTTTAAATAAAGACTTTCTTAATAAAGCAGAAATTTATTTAAAGAAGATAGCAGAAAAAAAACTAAAAATTAAAATTATTGTTGGCCACCCTTCATCAGTTAAAGGGAAATTATATAATTCAGCTTCAATCATTTTTAACGGTAAAGTAATAAAAACTTACCACAAACAAACACTTCCAAATTACGGAGTATTTGATGAGAAGCGTTATTTTTCAGAAGGTAAGGAATCATTAATTTATAACCACAACGGTAAAAAAATAGGTCTACTTATATGTGAGGATATATGGGTGGATCAACCCTTAAAAGAGCTTGAAAAAAAGGGGGTTGAAATTATTATTTGTATTAATGCTTCGCCTTATGAGCTAAATAAGAGAGATTATAGATTAACCTCACTGCAAAATAAATTTGCAAAAAAAAATATCACATTAATTTATGTCAATAATGTTGGAGGTCAAGATGACTTACTTTTTGATGGTGCATCATTTATTTTTAATGCAAAAAATAAATTGTTGGTTGAATTAAAGCAATTTGAAGAGCAATCAAAAACTGTTAATACAAATGATCTAAATCACACCAGTTTGCAAACGAACTCTTTAATAGAAGTTATTTTTAATGGATTATGTTTATCACTTAAAGATTATTTAAAAAAAAATAATATTGATAAAGTAATTCTAGGCTTATCGGGTGGTATTGATTCTGCTGTTGTTGCCGTTATTGCGTCACGAGTATGTAAAAATGTATCTGCAATCATGATGCCAACCGAATTCACTACTCAAGACAGTTTAGTTAATGCTAAGACACTCGCATCAAATTTGAAAATTTCTTATAAAATCAAAAATATTGATGCGCTTGTTAAAAAAATAAATAAAATGCTTGAGGTCGATTTTAAAGGGTTAAACGCTGATATAACTGAAGAAAATATTCAAGCAAGGGCCCGAGGCTTGCTTTTGATGGCCTATGCAAATAAATTTAATGGTATTGTGCTTGCTACGGGAAATAAAAGTGAGTTAGCGGTGGGATATTCAACAATATATGGGGATATGGTCGGAGGATTTTCCTTATTGAAAGATGTTCCCAAAACACTTGTTTATCAGTTGGCTGAATATATAAATAGCAAGTCTGAGATTATCCCAACAAATATTATTGAGCGTCCACCAACAGCAGAATTAAGACACAATCAAACGGATCAAGATAATTTACCTGATTATCAAATACTGGATACTATAATTGATTTGTACATTGAACAAAATTTAAGTCCTACTGAAATAATTAAAAAAGGATTTGAATCAAAAGTGGTTAAAAAAGTTGTAAAATTAATTCATAATAATGAATTTAAGAGACGGCAATCTGCACCCGGCCCAAAAATAACATTTAAAGCATTTGGGAAAGAAAGGCGCTATCCAATAACAAATAACTTTAGTTAATTAAAGAGAGGATAACATGAAGAAAATTGAGGCAATTATTAAACCCTTCAAACTTGATGAGGTAAGGGAAGCGCTTTCTGAGATTGGAATTATGGGGATGACGGCCACTGAAGTTAAAGGTTTTGGACGTCAAAAGGGGCATACTGAACTTTATCGAGGTGCCGAGTATATTGTTGATTTTCTTCCAAAAATAAAATTAGATATCGTCGTATCAGACAAGATGGTGGATAAAGTTGTTGAAACTATTACAAAAACTGCTCAAACAGGAAAAATTGGTGACGGTAAAATTTTTATCATGAATGTTGAGGAAGCAATAAGAATTAGAACGGGTGAAAAAGGCGACACTGCCGTTTAACTGGAAAATAGTTTCTTTATTTCAATTAAATCCTCAAGGGTATCGACGCCTTTAAATGGCTTGCCATTGTAAAGAAAAACTTTAATCGTTATTCCATTATCAAGGGCCCTTAATTGCTCAAGTCTTTCAATAATTTCTAAATTTGATTTTTTAAGATTACAAAATTCCTTTAACGTCGATAAGCGATATCCATAAATCCCCAAATGATGAAAACTATTATTAGTATCAAAGATTTCATCATTAAAGGTATTCGCATTAGGTATCATTGAGCGGCTAAAATATAATGCATTACTCAAATTATTAATTACAACTTTTACATTATTTGGGTTCGAAAAATTATCGAAATGATCAAATTTCGTTGCAGCTGTTATAAAAGTTGCTTTTGTTTTGATCATCTGCTCATGAAGTTCATTTATAAGCTGAGGATCCATCATAGGCTCATCACCTTGAACATTAATAATTATGGTATCACTATCCCAAGATTTAGTTGTAGCGACCTCAAGAATACGGTCTGAGCCTGATAAATGATGTTTGCTTGTTAATACTGCCTCGAAATTATGTTTTTCAACTTCATCTTGAATTCTTCTGTCATCTGTAGCAACAATTACCTCTTCAGCACCACTTAATCGCGCTTTGCGCGCTACATGAATGATCATCGGTATCCCAGCAATTTCAATAAGTGGCTTACCTGGTAATCTTGAACTGTCGTAACGGGCAGGAATAATGACCTTAAAAGTCATATTATTTTTTTATTTTCCTTGCTTCATTTTCGAGGAGAATTGGAATGTCATTCCGAATAGGATAAGCAAGTCCGGCTGATTTGGATATCAACTCTTTATTTTTTTTGTCATATACAAGTGGCCCTTTAGTAACTGGGCAAACGAGAATTTTAAGTAAGTTTTGATCCATGTTTTAACTTTAATTTTTTTAACATATTATTTATAATTTTCTCATCAATTCTAACATTAATTGGTAAATACCAAATATTGTTATGTTCTATGGATTCGCATTTAATTGCATCTTTTTCTGTCATAAGAATTAAGTTGTTTTTATAAGCTTTAAAATCATTCTGTTGGAAATGATGGTGGTCGTTAAAAGTAATTGATTTGAATTGTAACTTAAGCGTTCGTAAATAATTTAGTAATCGGTCAGGGTTGCCAATGGCTGTCATTACAATGATGTCAGAGCCAACTAAGCTTTTTAATGTTTTCTTACCTAAGTTATGAATATTAAAAATTATATTTGAATAATGGCATGTCATTGTTTTGTATTTGGTAATTTTATTTTTTTCGCCATTGACAACTACAGCATCAACATTCTCAAGTCTACTTACAGGCTCTCTTAAAGGACCAGCAGGTAACAAAAAATTGTTTCCAAAATAACGATCCCCATCAACTACCGCTAATTCGAAATCTCTATGCAAAGCATAATTTTGCAGACCGTCATCAGACAAAATGACATCAATTTTCTCATATTCTTCTAAAAGTTTTTTTGCAGTTTGTACCCGATTTTTTCCAACAAAGACAGGAATGTTAAGATTTTTTTTTATTAATAAAGGCTCATCTCCAACTTCAAGGTAATCTGAATTGTTAGTTACCTCTCTAGGATAATTTTTTTTAGATTTATAGCCTCTTGAGATAATTCCTACATTAAGTTTTTTTTCAGCTAATTTTTGGGCCAAAAAAATTATTAATGGCGTTTTACCCGTTCCTCCGATAGTGATATTTCCAACAATTACAAGAGGCACCTGTAATTCATATATTTTAAATATATTAATTCTATATAAAAATTTTCTTAAAGTAATTAATAACCAAAATACTATTGAGAAAGGAATTAGTAAAAAAATCCAAGTTGATTTCTTATAAAATTGTTGGTTTAAAGATGCATGAATGGACATAAACGTTAATCAAATCCTTTTTTGTAGAGTTTTGCGTAATAGCCATTTAATTTAATTAAATCAATATGCTTTCCCTCTTCTACAATTTTTCCTGCATGCACTACAAAAATTTTATCGGCATTAATGACTGTGCTAAGTCGATGCGCAATAATGATGGACGTTCGATTTTTCATTAAATTATCTAATGCTTTTTGCACAAGTTTTTCAGATTCTGAGTCTAATGCCGAGGTTGCCTCGTCAAGCAACAAAATGGGTGAATTTTTTAGAATGGCTCTAGCAATAGCTATTCTTTGTTTTTGTCCACCTGATAATTTAACGCCTTTATCTCCAATAATATGATCAAATTTTTGCTCAAGATTTTCTATGAACTCCAAAGCGTTGGCCGCTTTTGCCGCCGCCTTTAATTGTTTTTCGTTGTATTTTTTTCCATAGGCAATATTATTACGAACACTGTCATTAAATAAAACAATGTCTTGGCTCACTAGAGCAATATGATCCCTTAAATTCGCTAATTTGTAATTTTTGATATCGATTTCATCAAGAGTTATTTTTCCAGAATTGCAACTATAAAAACGTGGGATTAAATTCATGATTGTTGATTTTCCACCACCCGATTTTCCAACCAAGGCAACTTTTTCACCAGCTTTTATATTAATATTTACCTTTGATAAAGTAAGATTCTTCGAGTTAGGATATGTAAATGTAATATCTTCAAATCGTAAATTGCCAGTAATCTTTTTTCGACTAATTTTTCCTTGATCACTTTCTTTTGTCTCATCAATAACTTCAAATATGCTCAGGGCTGCAGAATAACCTACTTGCAAATGTTCATTTAAGGCAGTTAATTTCCTAATTGGATTTAAGAGCATTAACAGCGCAGTTGCAAATGCCGTGAATTCTCCTGCGGTTAAATTATTCAATGAATAATAAACAATAAACCCAAGTGCTAATCCAGAAATAATTTCAACAAAAAAACTGTTGCCTCCTGCAAGCTTCGCTAACTTTGTATGCATCTTTCTATTTCTCATTGAATAACTTGAGAACCTTTTTAATTCATAAAGCGCCGTGCCAAAAATTTTAACTATTTTATTCGCAGTTATGGATTCTTCCGACACCCGAGTCATGTCACCCATGGTTTCTTGTAACTCTTTGCCAGTACTTCTTAATTTTGGAGAAATAATTTTAAGATAAATAACTAATATCGGAATGACTAGCAAGAAGGCTAAGGTTAATAACCAATCCAAATAGAGCATATATCCAACAACTGCAATTACGGTGAGTGTATCTCTAATTGCATCTAAGGTAACCTTAATAACTATGTCTGAAAGTCTTTCGGTCTCATAAGTTAATTTCGATACAATGTTACCGCCTGCATTTTTGTCAAAAAATCGAACAGGCAACAGCATAATATTTTTAAAAACATCATTGCGTAAATCCTCAACAATTTTTCTCGATACCCACCTTAAAGAATAGCTAGAAATAAAATTTGTTACAGCTCGAATAGCCATAAGAGAAAATAAAGCTACTGGTAAAAAAAAGGTAGCCTCAGGATTTTTTACAATCAAGCCTTCATCAGTTATTTGCTTAATTAAACTCAAAAATCCTGCATTGGTAAGAGCCAATAAAATCAATGAGACAAGACTAACAGCTATTATCAGCTTGTATGGAATAGCGTAAGATAAAAGTCTTAAATAAATATCTTGGAAATCTGGTTTAATATTTGTCGTCTTTTCAATCGACATGAGGTAATTAATTTACCTTGGTTGAGAAGGTAATTTTCGTTAGGCCCAATTGTTTTGACGCTTCCATGACATTAACTACTGATTGATGCGGGGTTAACGCATCAGCACTAATAATTACGGGTAACTCTTTCGAGTCTCCTGCCACCTGAGATAATCTTTCTCTTAACGAATCTACGGTATCTCCTCCGAGCACTTCTTCATTAATTGCGTAAATACCATCTTTTGAAATTGATACATTTATAGGCAATAATTTATCTTTGATTGGATTTGCTTCTGCAACAGGCAAGTTAATTTTTAATTCACTAAATTTTGAAAAAGTTGTACTAACAACTAAAAAGATAATAATCACCAACAAAACATCAATTAATGGGATAAAATTTATTTCTGGATCTTCTAATCGAGATTTTCTTTTAAAAGCCATACCTACTTTCTCTCACCCCTGGCCGTTTCAACAATTGCAATAGTTTGCAATTGCATCTCATTCATATAGTTTTCTACTTTAGAGCGATAATACCTAAAAGCGATCATGGCAGGAACAGCAACAACAATTCCACCTGCAGTGTTATACAAAGCAACAGAAATACCTCTTGCAAAAATGGCTACATCATGGCCGCTTGATGTAAACGAGCTAAATAACTCAACCATACCAACAATAGTTCCAAACAAGCCTAATAAAGGCGCTACAGTAGAGATTGTTCCAAGCGCATTAATATTCGTTTCCAACTTGTGGGCTACAAGTCCTGCACTCTCCTCAATAGAATCTTTCAAAACTTCAAGTGATGCATCTTTGTTTTTCAAGGCTGTAAAAATAATTTCACCAAACGGTGAGGAGCCTTTTAATTCATCTAACTTTTCTTTTTTTATAACCCCCTGCCTTAACATCAAATGAACTGTATCAAATAAATGCCCAGGCATAATTTTGCTTGCTCTTAAAGCCCATGCTCTTTCCAAAATAATTGCAAATCCATAAACCGAAGTTGCTATTAAAGGCCAAATAGGCCAGCCTGCTGCTTCAATAATTTCCCACACTTGAATAATCTCCAAAAATTTTCTTAAAGTATACTATTACGAAGTAATTTTGCCTTCACTTAATCGATATATTTTTTTCATTTTTTTTGCATGATCTTCAGCGTGTGTAACTAAAATGATTGCAGTTTTGAGATGAGTAGCAAATTCTAGAAACATATCAAAAACCATATTTGCATTTTTATAATCTAAATTACCGGTTGGTTCGTCAGCTAAAATAATTGATGGGTCAGTGATCAAGGCCCTCGCAATTGCAACGCGTTGCCTCTCCCCACCAGATAACTCGTGAGGCAAATGATTAATTCTGTTCTCAAGACCCAAATCAGAGAGCAGTTTCAACCCTTTATTATAAAAACCGTTTTCCTTATTCGTACGAATAACTAATGGCATAAGGACATTTTCTATAGCTGAGAAATCAGGAAGCAAATGATGGAACTGATAGATAAATCCATAATAATTATTTCTAATTTGCGATAACTTCGCCTGATTTGAATAATCAACCTTTGTACTGTTAATTTCTAAATACCCATCATCTGGTTTTTCTAAACCAGCCATAATATGAAGTAAGGTACTTTTACCCGTACCAGAGACTCCAGTAATAGCAACATTATCACCATTTAAAATTTCTAAATTAATATTGCGAAGCACAGGCGCATCAAGGCCTTTGAAAGATTTTGTTACTTCATGTAATTTTAATAACAAATTACTCATATTTTAGAGCGCTCGCAGGATCAGTTTTTGATGCTTTATAGCTTGGATAAATTGTTGCTAATAAAGACAATAAAAGCCCCATGATTCCGATTTTTATAACATCAGTTACAAGAAGTTGTGATGGAATTTGAGAGATATAATAAATATCTTTTGCTAAAAATTGAACACCAAATAAACCTTCAATAAATGGAACAATAACATCAATATTTAACGAGACAAGAACACCAAATACTATGCCCAAGAATGTTCCAACCACGCCAATCATAAAACCCTGAAAAATAAAAATTAAAAGGATACTCTTCGGGAGTGCGCCAATTGTTCTAAGAATAGCTATATCTGATCTTTTCTGAGTTACCCCCATCACCAAGGTGGAAACAATATTAAAGGCAGCTACTGCAATGATTAACGTTAAGATAATAAACATCACTTTCTTTTCCATTTGAATTGCCGCAAAAAGATTTGTATGTTTTCGAGTCCAATCAAAAACAAAAAATTGATTGTCACTCTTTACTAGCTGCTCTATTTTTTTGGCTGTTAATTGCGTTCTTGATAAATCATTTAATTTGACACGTAATCCAGAAATATCAGTAGTGAATTGAAAAAATTGTTGGGCATCATGAAGATGAATAATTACCAGCCCTGAATCGTATTCATGCATACCTGCATCAAAAATTCCTTTAATTTTAAATTGTTTAATTCTCGGCAAGGCACCCAGTGCAGAAAAATTGGCCTGAGATGAAATCATAGATATCTTATCGCCCACTTTTAAACTAAAGTATCTTGCTAAATCGATACCAATGAGAATCTCGTATTTGTTCGGAATTAGGTCATACGACCCACGAAATATTTTTTCATGAATATCGCTGACTTTTGGCTCTAGTAAAGGGTCAATTCCCCTTACCATCACGCCTCTATTAAATTTGCCCATGGCTATCATTGACTGATTTTGAGTAAAGGGGGCTGTTGCTGAAACGTTTTCGATCTGCTCTATTTGTTTTTCAATAGTTTGCCAATCTTTTAATACATAACCCATTCCAGTTACCTCAATATCCGAGGCCACACTTAATATTTTAGATTTAAGTTCGTTTTGAAAGCCATTCATAACTGACAGCACAACAATTAAAGCCATCACGCCTAAAGTGATGCCAATAATACTTGTTAACGATATAAAGGATATGAAATTATCTTTATTTCGATGGCGAATATAACGAAAAGCAATCCAAAGTTCGTAAAATCCAAAAAAAATATTTAATTTATTTCTCATGTATTGTTCATCTTGTCAGAGTTCATTCTGCTAGAATTATGGCATGTTTAATGGAATTATAGAATCAACTGGAACTATTCAAAAAATCGATGCCCATGGTGAAAGTAATCGACTTACCATTGAATTTGATGCCAAAAAATTTGATGATATTAAGTTAGGCGATAGCATTGCCGTCAATGGAATATGTCTTACATTAGAGGATACAACGGTCAATCAATTAATTTTTTACACTTCTGGTGAGACGAATTTAAAAATAAGTCCTTTTCATGTTGGTCAAAAAGTAAATTTGGAAAGATCTTTAATTCTTGGAAGTCGTATTTCAGGTCATTTTGTTTTTGGTCATATTGATGGTGTTGCAAAATTAAAGGGGATCACTTCCATAGACAAAAGTGAAATTTGGGAATTAGCGGTGCCGAGTGAATTGTCCAAATACTTTGCTCCAAAGGGATCGGTTGCTATCAATGGAGTAAGTTTAACTATAAATTCTGTTTCAAAATCTTCTATAACAATAAATTTAATTCCTTTTACCATTGAACATACAAGCTTTAAATATAATCAGATTGATGATTTTCTCAATATTGAAGTAGATATGCTTGCGCGTTATGTTGATTCTACTTTGCAGAATAATAATGAATAGCACAAAAGAAATAATAAATGATTTAAAAAAAGGCAAGATGGTTATTCTTGTCGACGATGAGGATCGGGAAAACGAAGGTGATCTTGTTGTTGCTTCGAGTCATATTTCCGCTGAACATATTAACTTTATGGCAAAATTTGGCAGAGGCCTTATCTGCCTCACACTTACAGAAGATAAATGCAGGAAATTAAAATTACCCTTGATGGTACAAAAAAATGAAGCTAAATTAGGTACCAATTTTACTGTATCTATAGATGCAGCAAAAAATATATCCTCAGGGATATCTGCAAGTGACCGAGCAAAAACTATTAAAGCAGCCATCAAAAAGAATGCAAATGATAAAGATATTGTCAGGCCCGGTCATATCTTTCCATTGATCGCTCATCCAGGAGGTGTGTTGTATCGAGCTGGGCATACTGAAGCAGGTTGCGACTTAGCTAGCTTGGCAGGTTTGGAGCCAAGCTCTGTCATTTGTGAGATTCTTAATGAAGATGGAAATATGGCTCGTCTACCAGATCTCGAAAACTTTGCAAAACAACATAAAATCAAAATTGGCACTATTGCTGACATCATTGAATTTAGAAGTAAAAAAGAAAAGCTGATAAAAAAAATCGATCAAAAAACTATTCAAACAGATTATGGAAAACTCAATTTATTGCTTTATTCTGATCTTTTGTCAAATAATATTCACCTTGCCCTAGTTAAAGGAAAAATTCTAAAAAATGACAATGTTTTAGTTCGCGTTCATGAACCCCTATCAATCTTAGATTTCATTAAAAATACAAAACATTCTTGGCCGCCTCTAAAGGCATTAGAATTATTAGGAAATGAAAAAAAAGGCGTTATTGTTTTTCTTAATTACTCAGAATCACATAAAAAATTAGAGAATATATTTTCACCCAATGAAAAATACAATGCAAAACAAGATCTCAGGAATTATGGTATTGGCTCCCAAATACTCGTTGATCTTGGGGTGAGTAAAATGCGACTAATGGCCTCTCCAAGAAAAATGCCCAGCATGATTGGTTTTGGCTTACAAGTTACTGAATTTATTGAGAATAATTAAAAAAATGTAATTTTATGATAATATTACATTGTTGATAATACATAGCAAATCACTAAATTCTTGTCTTGGCTTAGCCATCATCTGTTTCTTTTTTTTAAAACCATCTTTCCATTTTTATGCCATCAAGTAAAAATATTTTATGTTTTGATTTTGGTGAAAAAAGAATTGGGGTTGCTTTGGGAAACTCCTTTACAAAAATTGCTCATCCATTGCTAACAATAGAAAGCCAAATTAATACTGAGCGTTTTAAAATTATTGAGAATCTTTTAAAAAAATGGAATTCAGATTTTGTCGTGGTCGGTATCCCATTGAATGATGATGGATCTGAAAATAAACTCACCAAGCTTGCCAGGAAATTTGCAGACAAAATTCATAATAAATTTAATTTACCTGTTTTTAGTATTGATGAAAGGTTTACCTCTTTAGAGGCCGAATCAATTTTGCGAGAGCAAGGAATAAAAATAAGAAAAAATAAAGAACTAGTCGATCAAATTGCGGCTAAAATAATCTTAGAATCTTATTTTAGAGAAAATTGTGCATAACATTCCTACGCCTTACGATCTTATCGAAAAATTACAAGATAAAATTCAGTCCTGTATTGATGAATCTACCTGCTTAGTTGGGATCCCGTCCGGAGGACATCTCATAATAAATGAAATATCAAAAAAGCTTGGAAAAAATTTAAATTATGGGCTAATTGATGGATCATTCTATCGTGATGATTTAGATATTAGCGGTGTAAATATTAAAGAAAAAACATCAAGCATAAATTTTGATATTGAAAACAAGAAAGTCATTTTAATTGATGATGTGTTTTATACAGGAAGAACTACAAGGGCAGCCATTAATGAATTGTTTGATTATGGAAGACCTAAAGAGATTTTGCTTTTTGTTTTAGTTGATCGAATGCAAAATGAATTACCGATCAAGCCCTCATTTTCAGCGTATGAATTAAAAAATGATAATGGTGATTATATTAATTTAATAGATAAGAATGGTATTTTATCTTTTGAGGTAAAGAAAATTGAAAAATAATTTTCAAGTTTCTCAAAATGGTAAATTAAAACATCTATTGTCTACTGATGGGCTCAGCCGAGAGATCATTATTGAAATTTTTGACATGGCCGAATCTTTTTTAAAAATTAGCTCCCGTGATGTGAAAAAAGTTCCCCTACTTAGAGGCAAAACAGTATGCAATCTTTTTTTTGAAAATAGCACCAGAACAAGAACAACTTTTGAGATTGCAGCAAAAAGACTCTCCGCAGATGTGCTAAATCTAGATGTTCCAACCTCTTCACAGTCAAAAGGCGAGTCAATATTGGATACTGTCAATAATCTAATTGCCATGGGGGCAGATATTTTTGTTATTCGGCATGGGACGCCAAGAATTCCAGAATTAATTGCACAAAACGTTGGTAATGATGTGCATATTATCAATGGTGGAGACGGCAATCATGCACATCCAACACAAGGCCTGCTCGATACTTTTACTATAAGACGATTTAAAAAAGATTTTTCAGAGCTTAAAGTAGCTATTGTGGGTGATATTAAGCATTCAAGAGTTGCAAGATCTGAAATTTGTGCGCTCTCGACTTTAGGGGTGCCTGAAATAAGAATAATTGGTCCTGAAAATCTAATGCCAGATGATCTTGATCATCTTAATTTAATTCATTTTAATAACTTAAATCGAGGCCTGAAAAATGTGGATGTAATTATGATGCTTCGACTGCAAAAAGAGCGAATGGATGATGGAGATATCCCCTCTGAAGAGGAATATTTTAAACAATATGGATTAAAAAGAGAGCATCTTAAGATTGCTCATCCTGATGCAATCATTATGCATCCAGGCCCTATTAACCGTGGAATAGAAATTGAATCTGAGGTTGCTGACAGTAAACAATCTGTTATTTTATCTCAAGTAACCTATGGTATTGCAATCAGGATGGCAGTAATGACAATGTTAGTTAGTAAAAAAGTATGAAAAAAAAATATAGATTCGCTATAATCTCTTCTCGCACGACTAGATTTATTTTAAAGGGATATAAATATGCTAGAAAAATTAATTAATGCTTTGCTTGGAAAGTCTTCAGATGGCGCAACTACTGAAAAGAAAGCAGCAGCTAAGAAGCCAGTAAAGAAAGCAGCAGCTAAGAAGCCAGTAAAGAAAGCAGCAGCTAAGAAGCCAGTAAAGAAAGCAGCAGCTAAGAAGCCAGTAAAGAAAGCAGCAGCTAAGAAGCCAGTAAAGAAAGCAGCAGCTAAGAAGCCAGTAAAGAAAGCAGCAGCTAAGAAGCCAGTAAAGAAAGCAGCAGCTAAGAAGCCAGTAAAGAAAGCAGCAGCTAAGAAAAAATAAATAAGGAAAAAGCTTAATATCAAAAATAACCAAGCTTTCGCTTGGTTTTTTTTTACTAAAATATGGTCAATATTAAAGAAAACTTATACAGCTTAAATAAAAATATAGATGAATTAAAGAATTCTATTCGCCCTGCAATTGTTGCAGTAAGTAAACAACAAAATTTCGAAAAAATTATTGAAGCCTTTAAGGCTGGTCAAACAATTTTTGCCGAAAATTATCTTCAAGAGGCCTTAGATAAGCAGAAACTTCTCAAGGAATATCCTATTGAATGGCACTTTATTGGACCTATACAAAGCAATAAATGTAAATTAATTGCAGAAAATTTTCATTGGGTACAAACGGTTGATAGAATTAAAATTGCCAAAAGACTTAATGATAATTGCATAAACAAAAAAATTAATATTTGTATCCAAATTAATATAAGTGAGGAAGAATCCAAAAGCGGTATTATGTTGGGTGAGGTTGATAGTTTTGTAAGTGAACTTAACCAATTTAAACAATTACGTTTACGAGGAATTATGGCTATTCCCTCACATATTAGTCAGGAAGATAAATTAATACGTGAATTAACCTTGTTAAAAAAAATATTTGATAATTTAAAAATAAAAAATAAAAATATGGACACATTATCTGTTGGTATGTCTGAGGATTATTTATTAGCTTTAAATTATGGTTCAACCATGATACGTGTAGGTAGCCATATATTTGGAGCGAGAAAATGATAATAAAGAATCAAATTATATTTATTGGTGGGGGTAATATGGCGCAAGCCATAATTACTGGGTTGATCAGCTGTAATGTTGATAAAAGCAATATTTTTGTTGCCGATACTGATCAGGATAAAAGAGCAGAAGTAGAAACTAAGTTTTCAATAAAAACTACTAAAAAAATACTTACGTTGTCTGAAAATGCTATTGTGATTCTCGCAACAAAACCTGACCAAATTCATAAGGTATGTGAGGAAATTAGCAGTCAACTTAATAGCCAAATAATTATCTCTATTGCTGCAGGTGTTCAGCTTTCTCAAATACAAAAATACTTAAAAGGCTATGATCAAATTATCAGAACCATGCCAAATTTGGTGGCTCAAATACAAAAAAGTATTACGGCTGCTTACGCGCATCCAAACATAAATGATAGAAATAAATTGATTGTTGATTATATTTTAAACACATTTGGCGATTGTATTTGGTTAGAAGATGAAAAAAAATTAGATGCTGTCACTGCCATATCTGGAAGTGGCCCAGCATATGTTTTTTATTTTCTGCAAATAATCATTCAAGCTGGGGAAGAAATTGGTTTATCGAGTTCTGAATCGCAAAAGTTAGCTTTGAAAATGCTTCAAGGTTCTGCCCAGTTCGCAGAGAGTAATATTTCTGATCTGGAAACTATCATTCTTAATGTAACGTCAAAAGGTGGCACAACAGAACAAGCGCTGAAATATTTTAAAAATCATTCATTCAGCAAAATTATAAAAGGTGCCATTAATGCCGCGCACACCCGAGCAAAAGAGATTGGTGAGAAATAACGATGGCTAAAGATGTAATCGTGGGCCTATCTGGTGGGGTCGATTCAGCAGTTACAGCGTGGCTTTTAAAAAAGCAAGGTTATAACGTCAGCGCAATTTTTATGAAAAATTGGGAAGATGATGATAATGATGAATATTGCTCAAGCAAACAAGATCTAATTGACGCTGTCTCGGTTGCAGAAAAAATTGGCATTGATATTGAAGTAGTAAATTTTGCAAAAGAATATAAAGAAAAAGTTTTTAATCTTTTTATTGATGGATTAAATAAAGGCATTACACCAAATCCAGATATTTTATGTAACTCTGAAATTAAATTTGAGGCTTTTTTGAATCATGCACTTGCCTTAGGCGCCGATAAAATAGCTACCGGGCATTACGCAAATGTCGCTGAAGTAGAAAATCATTTTCAACTTTTAAAAGGTGAAGATGGTTCAAAAGATCAAAGTTATTTCTTATGTCGTCTCAATCAAAAACAATTATCAAAATCCTTGTTCCCGTTAGGAAGTTTACTTAAAAGTGATGTTAGAAAAATTGCCAAGGAAAATGGTTTGCATAATTACGATAGAAAAGACTCCACCGGTATATGTTTTATTGGGGAAAGACCTTTTGCAGAATTTATCAATCAATACATACCAGAAAATCCAGGCTCTATCATTAATGAGCAAGGCAGCATACTAGGAGAACATGTTGGTCTAAATTTCTACACCATTGGACAACGTCAAGGTTTAAAAATAGGTGGGGTACATCATGGTGACGGAAGGCCTTGGTTTGTAATTGACAAAGATTTTTCAAACAACAACTTAATTGTAGGTCAAGGGCATAACCATCCAAAATTACTTAAAGATGGCCTGTTAGCCTTTGATATGCATTGGATCAAAGAGAGCGCTCCAAAAAAAAACTGGGTTTACTCTGCAAAAACACGATATCGTCAAGCAGACGCACCCTGTGAAATTGATGAACTAGGAGATGACGCGGCAAAAATTCTTTTTGGTCAAAAACAATGGGCAATTACACCAGGACAATCAGTGGTTATATATGAAAGCAATGTTTGTCTTGGGAGTGGGTTTATCGAAAAAGCTATTAATATTAATGAATAAACTGTCAAAAAAAATTATCGATGAAGCAATTAAAAAAAATGTCGAAGATGCACTTAGTGAGGACATAAGAAAAATTGATCTTTCTGAAAATATCATCATGGGTAAGAAAAAAGCATGTGGTGTTTTAATGGCAAAACAAAGTGCGGTTTTATGTGGTAGCGCATGGTTCAATAAAACTTTTAGCACGCTAAATAAAAATATTCAAGTAAAATGGTTTTTCAAAGATGGTGACTCCTTTAAAAAAGGTAGCAAATTATGTGAGATTAAGGGGCCTTATCAAGATTTGCTCAAAGGTGAGCGTGTTGCCATCAACTTTATACAAACATTATCCGCAGTTGCAACTCATACTCATGAACTAACAGTATTAATCAAAAATTTTCCCACAAAAATTTACGATACGCGCAAAACAATTCCTGGGTTAAGGATTGCACAAAAATATGCAGTTTTAACCGGAGGTGGAAATAATCAGCGTCTTGGTTTGTTTGACCAAGTCTTAATTAAAGAAAATCATATAAACGCTTTTGATAACTTGGAAAATTTGCTAAAGCAACTAAAAAAATTGAAATTAACGAACAAGATTC
>Ga0181555_1000198_pt1 | contig 59940 bp, 60 predicted proteins | sample 011ome_15_FD_145601 | JGI IMG/M metagenome (GOLD analysis project Ga0181555, IMG submission 145601) | Coastal salt marsh microbial communities from the Groves Creek Marsh, Skidaway Island, Georgia - 011504AT metaG (spades assembly) | ecosystem: Environmental > Aquatic > Marine > Intertidal zone...
GTTTTTCTTTTTGTATTATTTTTTGTTTTCTTTGCTTTTCTTTTTCTTTTTGTTTTCTTTCTTTTTCTTTTTCTTTTTTAGATTCTTTTTTAATTTTTAATTTTAATTTTTTAATATTGTTATTTTCTTGCTTAATTTTATCTTTATTTTTAATTTTATTTTTTTTTAATAATTTAATTTTTTCTGTTATATTTTCTATATTTTTTAAATATATTTTTAATTTATTTGAATTATTTTTACTAATACCATATAAACTACCACCAGCATGTCCACCAAGCCATTCAGCAACATTAAAAGTAGAATCACCATCGTCTTCCACATCATCCTCAACAAGACTCTTCACTTTTAAATCATCTTTATTATCATTATAGTTTATTTTAAAATCATAATATATCATTTCTTTTATTTTTTTTTTAATTATTATATTTACCTGTTCTTCATTGAGATGTTTACCTCTGATTTCAGGAAGTAGAAATATATTTAAAAGGCCATACGCCATTATTTGATTATTTTCAACTAACGTTGCAGAATTAATGTAACAATTCATTAATATGATTATATTTTGAAAATGTTGTTTACTAATATATTCCGTTACACTATTTATATAATTAATGAAATTATTGTCTAAACTACTTTGTATATCTCTATAATAATATATTAACGTTAATCTTCTATATATTTCTTCATATGCAATTTGCATATTTGGTGCTATATAGTGCATTTGTACTGGTCCTGTCACCGTTTTCATGTTTTCTAAATGATAATTGAAATTTGCATATAATACTGATATATTATCTATATATTTAGTTAAATATATATTCATATCATCATTTGTTGTATTTATAGTACATTCATTACCTTCACAATATTCAATACATTCTTTTTTATCAGGATTTGTCATTTCATAAATAGTATCAAGAGATTGACTATATGTTGCTTCAGCAGCTGGCAACTGGTGAGCATCAGGATCGGGTTCCGGTTGATTCTCCTCCAACCATTGTTTTACCCTAGATTGAGTTCGCTCAATTGGTGATGGGGGCTCAAGTGGTGATTGGGGTGGTATAAGATGGGAATTTACTGTATCTATTAATTTAGTATGTATTTCAGATGATAGATTTTTTAATTTTTTACGTAAAACTTCTATTAATAAACATGATGAAGATAATATTGATATATTATTACCAAAATCTTTTACAAAACTATATATTATACTTTCATCTGGTGTATTGATTTTTTCTATGTTAGAATTTGAATTTAATTTAACTATTTCATTTTTAAAAATTTGGTTATTAATATTCTCGTCACCCCTAAACTGATCGTTAAAAGGAAATTTATTCATACTTAATTGAATATATTCAGAAATTAAGTTTTTCCATATATTTAAAGAATCATTATTCAAAATTGCATGATAAACTTCTACTATATCTTTAGTATATAATAGAAGTTTATCATGTTCATTATTATATGATAAAGCATATATTCTTGTAAAAAGATCATTCAATAAGTTTAAATTTTGGTACATAACATTTAACAAATTTTCTATTACTTCTGAAAATTTTATTAAAATTTTTAAATTGTTATTAATATTTTCAAATGTTTTATTATTCGCTATAATAGAGCGTATACGTGGAGGGGGAGCTGCACCTTGCCTTCCTTCAAATAAACTTCCATTACTTTGTGTTATCCATTCTTGTAAACCATAATGGATTATAAAATATATATAATCAATTGTCTTACCATATATATCCCCAACTTCCGAGCCCCGTTCATGCGCTTTTTCATTATTTAATTTATCAATAATACCATGTGCTGTACTTATAAGTTGACCCAAATTAATTAATATAAAATTGCTTGAATATGAGCTAAAGATTTTAATATTAACTAGATCATAATAAGTTGGGTCTTTTACAACAGATCTCTCTAGATCAAATGCATTTTGATTCAAAGTAGCATCAGTATAATCTTGACCATTAGTAATCCAGTCTGCCTCCCCAATTTTCCAATAATTTATATCAGTAATACTATATGAAATCACTACCCCACCATCTTTAATATCACACATAAATAATGTGAATGGTCCTGCTTCATTTTTTGTAATAAAAAAACGTTTTATATTATCATCATAATATTTGTTATATGCATTTTCATTTATTATTGATTCAATAATAGTTTCTTCAGATTGCGAAATAGATGCAATTTTTGCCATAAAATTATGCATGCCTTCAGCTATAGTATCGTAAAATTTTAAATCATTATATGCATTATATGAGTGTATTATATTTTGATTATAATATTTTATATTACTATTAATTATATACATACTTATATTACCTGTAGTACCAATCAAAACAGGTGCTTCTAGAATTGCAGAAATACATGCGAAATATTTATCACCTGTTTGTATTAGACAATTATTATAAAATTTTGGAGGGAGCACATTCGGAATTTCTAAATAAAAATCATGTGGTAGTTTACTATTAGGAGTATGGTATAAAAACGTACTCCAAAATATTTGACCGAAATCACCATGACCTTTTAAAATAAGTTGTAATGCTCTCGTAAAAAGGTAATCACCAACATCATTTAAAGGTATATTGAGATAATATTTTTCTAATAATTTATCCATTGATGACTTTTTTGTAGTTAAAATGTTACATATTTTTTGTGGACTATAATTACAATTACTACCACCAATTACATTATGGATTTGACTTCTGACTCCATCATTTAAATTAATAATATTAATATTAAATCTTTTATCATTTTTAAATAGGGTTCTATCAGAAGGAATTTCTATATAAAACATTTTTTTGAGATGTTGACATATAGTATAAAAATTTTGATAAAATATTAAACTAATATTTAATATAAGTGATTCATAATTTATATTTACATGATCTGCTACATTAAATTCGTTAGCTTTTTCATTTTTACATCCTGCTGGATCAATTGCGGTTGAAATTGCTCTATAAATAGTTTTACCACCACTCATTAAAAATGCAGTTTTAGCTTTTTTATGAACAGCACTATCTTGTAAATAATATTTAATATCACTTAAATTTTTAATAGCATCCTTATTAACAGAATCAGGATTAGCTGGATCAACACAATCATTAAAAGTGGTTATACCATTAAACCAGGCATTGTCACGATTATTACTAAAAAAACCAGTTGCATATTCATTGAGGTTGATGAGGCGCCCGCCTCCATTCTTATTTTTTAACTTTTCAAATGAGGAAAGGCATACTTTTATTACTCCGTTATTACAATTACCTCTACTAGTTCCTGAACCAAAATCATGTTCTGTATCATATATAATGGCGCGTGATAAATTAATAAGTAACCTCTTTTCAATTGCTGATAAAGCAGACGCGTTAGGATTTTGAATACATTTATGAATAATATTAAATGTAGGTAGAGATGTTTCTAACATGCCAAGAATACTGTTCATCCGATCTTGATCTCCACCAGTTACAATAGCTAGATAAGCATTCAATGTAAAATGTAAATTATTAAAAAATTCAGGTAAAGTTTGTTGTGTAATAACAAAATGAGGTTGACTTTCTGTATCAGTAAAAAGATCACACAACCCTCCTTTTGACATATTATAATATAATCTTAATATATATATATATTAAATATTAATAAGTATTTCCTAAAAAAAATGATATAATATGATATATTAATAATTAATATATGGAAGAGTGTAAAATATTATTAAAAAAATATAAAAATTTACAAAAAAAATATAAAAAGAATTTATTAAAATATACTTCATTTTCGCACAAAGGTCTTTGTAGAGAAGATGCAATGTGTAATATGAATATTTATAAAAAAATAAAAATCAAATTAAATAGATCCGATAATTATTATGATAAAAAAAAAATTTATATTAATAATTATATTAATTTTATTAAAAAAAAAAATAAATACCTATTAGATGCAATTTCTCGCTCATATAATTAAGATAAATTATATATATGCTATTAATACATCATCTTCAATATGTCCATTTAATGTGGAAAAATTATATTTGTTATTGATTGTAAGTATTTTTTTCTTAATTTCATCTAAAAATATTATATTACCATAACTTGTTTCACCCCATGGATGTTTCATTTTGAGATAACGTATATCGTCTATTAATATTATATTATCTTTTCTTTTAAGATTACTTATTGCATTTAATTCTTCAAATAGAGGACATTTTTTTTCATAATTTTTTATATTTAGATTATCAACATGAGCGTCAAGAAAAAATAATGTTTTATTATCATCATTATTCAAATATTTACCAATATTAATACTATCATCATTATATAAACAACATCTACCATTTTCTATATATTCTTTAAATATAATATTACCTGATTCTATAAAATCTTTTCTTATTTCAATTGAACTAATTTTATCGAAATTACAATCTAATGCTTTTCTAAATGATATACTTTTATCATTTGGATCCCATAATCCTGTTTCAAAGTAATTTTTACAATTATATTTATGTCTTATTTCTTCTAAATTAAAATTTATTGGCATATATAATGTAATAATATATATATATATTTTTTTTATATATTTTAGTATTTAAGTTATATAATCTAATATTAAAAATATATTTATTTTTAAAATTTATTAGCATATAGCATATTATATAATAAATATATAAAAGATATATTCTTTTTTTATATAATATAAATGAATATTGGTTTTTGGGATAATTGTTTATGTGAAAGAGGAACTACAGTTAGTTTATATGATTATGCTTATTATAATGAAAAACTATTAGGTAATAAATCTTATATATTTTATGATAAAAATCGTATTGAAAATAATTTAAATGTTATTGAAAAATTTAAAAAAAAATTTATAGTTCACGAAACTGATGATTTTAAAGAAATTGATGAATTATTATTAAAGTATAATATTACACATTTATATATTATAAAAGCAGGTGGATTAGATTCAAGATTAAGTAAAGTTGCTAAAAATTGTATTCATTGTGTTTTTACTTGTAATCAACCACATGGTGATATTTATAGTACAATATCACCATATGTTGGTAATAATAAATATCCGGTTGTTCCTCATATGATTAATTTGCCTCAACATAATAAAAATATGAAAGAAAAATTAAATATACCATTAAATGCAGTAGTATTTGGTGGATATGGTGGTAAAGATAATTTTTCAATTGATTATGTAAAAAAAACAGTATATAATATTGCAAATAATAATAGTAACATATATTTTCTATTTGCTAATTTTAATAAATTTTGTCCTAATTTACCTAATATTATTCATTTATCTACAATTGTCGATCTAAATGAAAAGGTAGAATTTATTAATACATGCGATGCTATGTTATGGGCTAGAGCCGGTGGTGAAACATTTGGATTAGCAATTGGTGAATTTTCAGTTAAGAATAAACCAATAATATGCACGAAATCTGGTGATTTGGGTCATGTACAAAAATTAGGGGATAATGCTATATGGTATAAGAATCAAGAAGAATTATCTAATATATTATTATCTTTTAATCCAGAAATAGAAAATAAAAAAGATTGGAATGCATATAAAGAAAATACACCAGAAAATGTAATGAATATATTCAAAGAAGTTTATCTTAAAAATTAAACTGTATTTATTTTTATTTTAATTGGTTTTTTTGTTTTATAATTATATATATTTTCATCTATATATATAAAATTTTTCCAGTAATTTGGATTTGTTCTCATTTCTTCAGTAACATATTCTTCCCAAAATTCTTCTGAATCAGAATCTAATAATTTTTCACTGTATTCTTCTGTATTTTTTCTATGATAATTTTTAATTTCATTTAAAAGATTATTTTGAATTTTATATACTATATGACTATATATTTTCAATTCTAAATCCGATGGGAAATCTTCTGGAATAATCATTATTATTCTAATATAATAGATATATAGTAAAATCATTTTTTTAAATATATTCATTAAAAAAGTACATTTCATAAAAATATTTTAAATTTTAAAAATCTTTTATAAAAATTTATAAAAATAAAGAAATGTACTTTTTTAATGAATATATTTTTAATTATAATTAAAAATAAAAAAAGGTTAGTTTTTCCCTTTTTTTATTTTTTTTTATTTTTTTGTATTTTTTTACTCATCATTCTTCTCCTGCTCTTTCTTTGTCTTCCATAACTCGCCGACCTTCTTCATCAGATCCTGACGATTCAAATCGGGAAATTCTTCCTTCACAATACTCATCTGCTCTTTAACAAAGAGATTGTAAGCAGTTGGCAGGCGTTTCTTTTTGGGTTCAACTTCCTCATCCGAGTCCTTTCCCTTTTTTGACTTCTTTTTCTTAGGCTTATCATCAGTCTTTTTTGGTTTGTCCGTAGTAATCTGACGATAGACCTCAGTAAGCATCTTACCAAGTTCAGCACGAGTGTATTCCTTCTCAGTATCTACAAGAGTAGTGAACTCGTTGATGATCATCTGGGTCTGGGTAGCGGCCATTTAGACTATTGGGTAGTTGGGTTTGTGTTCTGCTTGTTGTCTGTTGCTGATAGTTGGTGAAAGTAATTTTTAGAACAAAGAATCATTTTTTTTTCAAATCAAGATTTTTCAATCCAAATTTGAAAAAAATGAATAAAATATAATTATTATCATTAATGTTAAGAAAATTTTTCAAACCATTTAAAAGATGGGCTTTTAAAAGAGCAAATAATTATACATTTAACTATATTAATTTATATAATAAGAAATATATTGTAAAATATTTAAAAAAAATTAAAAAAATTTCTTTATTAAAAAATAATAATAATCAAATTCAATTATTAGATAAATTAAATAATATCGAATTTATTGAAATATTAAATAATAATAATTATGAAAATATAGAAGATACATTAAATTTAATTAATTCTTATTTAGTAAATAACTCTGATATAGTAAACTTATATGATTATCAAATAATATATAATTTTTCTGTATATATTTATAATTTAAAAGAAATAAATAAAAAAGATATTGGATTAGATCATTCCAAAGTTAGAGAATATTGGTTAAAAAGAGGTCCACGAATATTTATAGCATCATCTGTATTATTAATAGCAAATTATATATTATATATATATTTCAAAGAGTTAGATAGTAATACTAATTATTATTTAATTTTAATTAATATAATTGCTTTATTATTATCATTGTATATGTTATATTATAGATTACCAGATAGTATAGAATCTGCTATAGCAAGAACTACACATGATTATTATGTAAAATATAAAAAAACAGAACTATATAAAGTATAAAATAAGTAAGTAATCATTAAATGATATCTATATATGAATTATTAGATTATTTATTATCATATGATATTGATTTTTTTCCAAAGTTTGAATATAAAGATGATGAAAACGGTTTTTGGAAATTAATAAAAAGTACAGACAATTCTAATACTATAAATAGTATTCCAGATCATAGAATTTGGGTTAAATATTATTAAAATATATAAAAATGATTTATATAAAAAGTATGATTTATTTATATTATGGTCTATAAGGGTAATAGATGGACTAATGAAGATGATAGTAAATTAGTTGATTATTTAAATGAATATAAAACATTATTACATCCCGAAAATGCTAATATAAAAGTACCTGATTATGAAAAAATTGCTAACGAATTAGGTAGAAGTGAATATGCTATTTTATTAAGAGTAATTGATAAAATATTATTCAAAAATTATAATGATATTAATGTAGATTTTAAAGATTTATCATTAAATTATAATATACCTTCAAATTTTTTAAAAGAAAGATTTGAATTAAATAATATGACTACCGATATGGTTGGTAAAAAATGGACTGATTAAGATGATGAATATATTAATAAAAGTATTGAAGAAGACATTAGTTATTTAGAAATTGCTAAATATTTAAAAAGAAAACCGAAAGGAGTTATGAATAGAACAATAAATCAAAATATTTATAAAAAATATAAAGATTGTGTTGATATACAAACATTAAAAGATAAATATAAATTAAATTATAGTATAGAATATTTAATAAAAATTTTCAATAAAATTGATAAAAATACAGAAATTCATACTATATTAAAAAATAAAAAAAAAGAATTAAAAGATCAACTAAAAAAATACGAAATAAAAATTAAAATAAAATTATCAAATTAATAATAAAAAATGATAAATATATATTTTAAAAATATTATTAAATAAATGTTTACACATTTAAACAAGTTTTATGATGAGAAATGCAGTGATATTTATTATTATCTAGGTGGATATGAAGAATATGAAGAATATGAAGAATATGAAGAATATGAAGAAATTGAAGAGAATGATAAATATTATGATGATTTAATTGATTATTATGATAGTTATTATGATGATTATAATGATTATTAAAAAAATTAAAATAATACTTCTTTTTCTTTTTTTTTATTACTACCTACTAAAAAATTCGAGACATCATTTATATCTATTTTTTGAATATATATATCTAAAATATCAATTATAAAATATTTATTTAAATAAAGTAAACACAAAATAATTAATAATTGAATTATTATTTTCATGTTTAATTTATATAAAAATATTATATCATTTTTTATATTTTTAATATAAAATGAAAAAAATTTCATGACCCGTTACTAAGGTAATACATATTATCAGCGATTCATCTTAATCTCAAGAAACAATTGTTTCTGTCAGTGATTTTGATTCTTGGCAGATTGCCTTCTGAATAATATGCACTATTTATCCGTTTTACTTCGAATATATAGAAAGTATTTGATGCATATACTCTGATTACAAGTATATTAAATATACTTGCGTTATTATCATATTAAATCTTTGATTCCGGCAACAATGTCTTTCTATATATGAATAATCATGAAACCATTTCTTCTATAAATTTATTATTAAAAACAACTGTCATTTTTTTATAATTAATAAATTTTTTAATCCAAATTTAAAAAAAAATGATTATTTTATTTTAATAATAATAATATGCTTTTATAGCTTAATTGGTTAAAGCGTTGGTCTTATGAGCCAAAGATTGGGAGTTCGAGTCTCCCTAAAAGCATCAGCTTCTATAGCTTAATTGGTTAAAGCGTTGGTCTTATGAGCCAAAGATTGGGAGTTCGAGTCTCCCTAGAAGCAAAATTTTTTTTTAGTAAAAGTATTTTAAAAAATGATTATTTATTTTTTAATAAAATATATTAAAATGAATATTAATAATTATTTTAAATATTATGATGAATTAGATAATGATTTACAAAATTTAATTTTAAGTAAAATAAGAAATCCTCAAAATAAAAATTTATTAGAGGATATTATACATTATAAAAAAACTAAAGATAAAATTTTAAATGAATATTTTAATAAAGGATATGATTATGATGTAAACAGTGAATTTTATATATATTTTCAAATAGAAAATGATTTATTAAGATATTTTAATGATGATTATGGAACATTGTATTGTATAACAGAAACAAATATAGAAAAATTAGAAAGAATTTTATCAATAAAGAAAAAAATGGAAAAAAAAGGTAAAGCCTTAGTGGCAACAGAAATAATTAATAAAAATACAATAAACGTAAATATGCGTATTAATATGTTACTAGGATGTTTAAAAAAAAATGAAAGAGAAGATTTTTTAAATAAATTTCCTATATATATTGAATATTGAATTTAGGTAATTTTCACAAAAATTAATAAATTTTATTTTTAATTATTATATAACTGATTCGCTATTTTATATAAAAATATAATAAACCAATAAGAGATATGATAAAAAATAGAAACAAAAAAAAATATTTACATAATATAATGAATATAATATATTATAAAATAATAATAATATTATGTTTAATTATAGTGTTTTTATTATTATTTAAATTAAATAATAAAATAAATCCTATTTTACAAAAATTTGCAGGTTTAAAACATAATAGTAACAAACTAAATAATGATTTAAAAATTATTACTAATATTTTAAATAATAATAATATAAATAATTGGTTTATAGCATATGGAACATTATTAGGTATTATTAGAGAAAATTCTTGTATAAATAATGATGATGATGTTGATATAATATGTGATATTAAAAACAAAGAAAAGTTATTGAATATATTAAAAGAAACATATAAAAATTTTGATTATAATGCTAATAAAAACAGAGATATAATTGTATTAAGAGAACCAATAGCAGTAGATATATATATGGCAGACATAGATAAAGATGGTAATTTTTATGATAAATGGAATAAAATAAAATGGACAAATTGTTTTAAAGATAATAAGTTAATAAAAAAAATATGGAAAGATAATATTATATATTTACCAAATAATTATATAAAACATATTGAAAATAAATATGGAAAAAATTGGAAAATACCAAGTAAAGATAAAGGAGTAAATAATGGCACAGAAAATAATTATACAGTAATATAAAAATTATTTATTTTTAATAATTTTTTCTATTAAAGTAGTTGAAATATTATTTGTTCGATCTAAATAAATAACTTTGATATTATTATTTTGTAAATAATCAAATGAACTAATATGATCGCTTCCCATAATTAATATATCGGCTTTATGTTTTAAACAATATTCTAATTTTTTTTCTAAAGATTCTTCAATAAATACTTCATCAACATATTTTATAGATTTTATAATTTCAATTCTATCATTAATATTTATAATTGGAGTTTTAGATTTTTTTTTAAAATTTAATTCATCAGAAGAAATACCAACAATTACATAATTATCTTGATTTAAAAAATTTTTACAATTTTTTAAAATATTTAAATGACCTATATGAAAAAGATCAAATGTTCCGAAAGTAATTATTCTCATATATAAATAATATTATAAAAAATTATTTAATTAAAATTATATAAATATAATTAATATATAATTATAAAAATTGATTTTATTTTTATAAAAAATAATAACCTAAATATAAATGCATACTGGTATTATTTCATTCGCGAATAGAATCGCATTTAATATAAAATCGAATGATATTAAAGATATGATTTTAGATAAAATAAATAGATTATATAATATTAAAATTATTCAAAAGCATTATTATACGTTAACAAATAATAATGTGAATTTTCTAAATAATAATTCTTATTTATGTTGTTTAAGAAGTAACGGCAATCCATATTATGTATTTTTCACATTATATAATAATGTACCAATAATTTATTATATTGATAAAAAAATTCATCCGAATTATCAAAAACCTAGAATTATATTAGTAAAAGGTTTATTTGATATATCTTTATTTAACGATACATTATTAGATGGTGAAATGATTAAAACTTATGATAATAAATGGTTATTTGTAATTAATGATATAATTAGTTATAAAGGAGAACATTTAAAAAAAAAAAATTTAGAAGCAAGATTAGAAATATTATATAATTTATTAGAAAATGAATATACACCTGATGAATTAGTTGATGTATGTAATTATAAGATTAAAACATATTATCATTTAAATAAAAATAATATTGAAAAATTAATAAATATATCAAAAAAAATAAATTATTCAAGCAGGGGTATATATTTATGGAATTATAATTTAAATTATAAACCGATATTATACAATTTTAATGAAAAAAATATCATAAATGTTATTAGAAAAATAAAAGATGAAACTAAATTTAAAACATTAGATGATACAACAAACAGTGATGCAGATAATAATGATAATGATAATAATAAAAATAATGATAATAATAATAATAATGAAAAAGTATTTATTGATAATAATAAATTAGAAGAAGATGAAATAATATTATGGATTTCTAAAACAGTTGATCCAGATGTATATAATTTATATCTAAAAGAAACATTACTAAATGAAAAAAGTATTGGAATAGCAAATGTGTCTAGTTTAGAAACAAGTAAAATGTTAAGATTAGCATTTAAAAATAAGAATGTATCAACATTAATTAAATTTAAATGTAAATTTAATAAACACTTTAATAAATGGAAACCATTATATATTATTAATTAAATGTAAAAAAATGATTAATATATTTATTTTTTATAAATATAATGATAAGTTTTATAGATAAAATTATTCAAACAATTTTAATAATATTAATTTCTTTAATTTTATTTACAACTTATTCAATTATTTTTATAAGATTATTTTGTTCTAATATTAATATAATATGCTATTAATATTTAATTTTAATATTAATATGTTTTAAATGAGTTGAAATTAAATTATCTAAATTTTCATTTGTTTTATTTTTAAAATAATCATGTAAATCATCATACATAATATAATTTTCTTCATATTTTCTTTTCATATTTGTCAAAATATTTTTAAATATTTATTATCATTTTTTTTTAGTATTAAGTTTTTGGAGTAAAATTTTCTATAGGAGTTATTTTTTCTGTTGTGTTTGGAACAACAGGATATTTACAATAATTCGGATTCCAGATATAATAAATCCAATATAATGGCCCTAATATAAATGGTACAAATGCTATAATTAATCCTAATATACTATTTTTGTCTACACCATATTTAAAACAATATATTGACATTATCCATGCCGCTATACCTAATAAGAACCATATTGTTAATATTATAACTACTATATATAATCCTAAGCCTATCGTAGTACCACCAACTAATACAGTATTTTTAACAACATGATTTTCTCCTAAAAAATCTACTTTATTCATATTCTCTATTAATAAAATAAGAATTTTTATTATTATAAATATATATAATAAGGATATATATAATAAATGAGTGACAAAACTGAATATCACATTATAAAACCTAAAATTATAAAGAATGGTACAAATGCGTGTTGGATAAATGCGCCATTATTCGCAAGTAGCGCACATGAAATAATTATATTACAACATTTTATTTTAGATAATTCACGATTAGTACAAGGGGAACTAGATATAACAAGTATATTTATTGAAAAATTTTTAAATGTAAACAGATTAGATAATTTACCATGGAATGAACAAACATATTTAGATATATATTATATTTTATCAGATATCGCACATGGTAATTATTTTTTTGATAAAAAAGATCCAGTGCCTCAATATGGTTATTATGGTCCTGGTGATATAATTTTACAAAAATTTATGGGTATGATAACTAAAAATTTTAGTCCTATAACAAGCGAATTATGTTATTTAAAAACAGAAACAAAAGTATGTCGAAATAAAGAAGAATTTAATTCACTTATAGAAAATACGGATGGTAATACAAAATTTGAATTAATAAGTTTTATAGCAAGCGTTTGTACTGATACAATTAATAATTTACCACAAAAACCTCCTACGCATATGAATACAAAACTTAAAAAAGAATTAGCAAAAAAAGTTTTAAAACCAAGAGATATGTCACATTGGAATGCCTATGTATTAAAAAATAATGGTAAATGGAGATATTTTAATGCTTTAAGAGAAAGGATTAAAGATATTGATTATGATGAAATATTTAATTGTTCTGATAATAAAGGTATGCATGTATGTTGTATATATATTGATCGAAAAAAATTTAATAAAATTATGAATTTAAGTGAAGTATTTAATACTTTTAAAAACTTTATGAAGTATTTTAATGAATCTAAATCTAAATCAAATATAGATATTACAGAATTTTATAAATTATCAAATGATTTTATTCAAGAATATTATTCAATGCAAAATTTCTCTTTTAGTCCTATTGGAATGTTAGATCCTAATGCGGGTCCAGGATCAAAAGGATTTTTAGGATCACAAATATTACCTGGTTCAAAAGGATCACAAATATTACCTGGTTCAAAAGGATCACAAGTGTTACCTGGTTCAAAAGGATCACAAGTGTTACCTGGTTCAAAAGGATCACAAGTATTACCTGGTTCAAAAGGATCACTAGTATTACCTGGTTCAAAAGGATCACGAGTATTACCTGGGTCAAAAGGATCACAAGTATTACCTGGTTCAAAAGGATCACAAGTATTACCTGGTTCAAAAGGATCACAAGTATTACCTGGGTCAAAAGGATCACAAGTATTACCTGGGTCAAAAGGATCACAATTATTACCAGATCCCAGATCAAAATCATCAGAAGAATCTGTATATCATAGTGCGAATAGTTATAATTCTGATGTATCACATATAATAACAAAAAGTATGGAAAAAGAAATTGATATTTTAATAAAAAAAAATATAAATTTATTAAAAATAGAAGATATAAGAAAAATATTAATTAAATTAAAAGTTAAAATACCATTAGAAACAATAGATATAAGAGGATTATTAATTAATACAATATTAAAAATTAAAAAATAATTAAATATATTATATAAATATGAAAGATCTTGAACTAAATACTGAGATTTCAGAAAGTAAAAATGAAAATAATATATTAATCGAAGAAAATAATTATGAATGTTGTATATGTTTAAATAATATAGACAATGATATTATTAATTGTAAACGTTGTAATAATAATATGTGTCTAGAATGTTTTCAAAAAATGGATAAGTCAGTAAAAATAATTAATAATAATATAAATATTTCATATAATTGTCCTGTATGTAGATTAGAAGAAAATATAGAGTTAATAAATGTAGAAAATATAAAAAAATATAAATTGGAAAATTATATTAAAAAATATATTTCATGTTTGAATAGTAATTTAGTAAATATGCAAATTAGCAATAATATATTAAATCATAAAAATGAATATTTATCATATCATACAAAAAATTTTTATAATATATTAAAGTTATTATATATAATTGATAAAGGAATAATATTTATTATTGGATTAGGGATATATTTTATATTTACTTAAAAAATATTTAATATTTTTAAATAATGAAATCGAATGTTAATAATAATTTTTTAAATATATTCAAAATTAATTTAATAGCAGGTGGATGCGCGTGGAATAAGAATATTTAAATTATATCCAATTGATTTAATAAAAACAAATATTCAAGGAAATAAAAAATATAATAGATAAAGAAGGATATAAAGCATATTTAACAGGTATAAAATATAGAACATTATATACAGGATTATTGAATGGTATATTTTTTAGTTATTATGAATTCATAAGAAATAATGATTTTATTTTAAAAAATCTTTATTTAAAATGAATGCTTCAACTATTTTTCCTTCATTTTTATCAAATTCGATATTATAGCCTTTATTTATAGTAAAATTTTCTTTATTATAATCTAAAGGACTTGATGTTATAGACATACCACAATATTCTACAGGTTTACTATCAAAATCTTGTTTAATATAAATACCAATATTAATAGATTCTTCTAAAATCCATTTAAAATTATCCCAAAATTCTTTAGTATGTCCTATTGAAACTGATGATAAATGCCCCATTTCATGTAAAACAACAAACATCATAGTATTAATATCCATTAATTCATTATTATTTTTAAGACATAATATAATTTCTTCACCTTTATTTACTGAATAACTTGTATATCTAGGATCATCAATGCCTTCTTTTAAACTATTTTCTCTATAATTTTTTTGCAATAATTTAGTTCTTTCATCATTTTGATAAGTTTTACCTAAATGATCAACTAAAATATTTAAACGTTCGCGAATTTGAGCAATTAAATTAGCAGCATCTTGAGAATATGTACTATCTTGTACGTAATATTCTTTATTATCATAAGTACTTTTAACTTTTAATAGTAAGCGATTATAATTAGTAAGATATAATAAATATATAATAATTAAAATTAATATAATAATTATAAGTGCTTCTAAACCAATATCCATAATTAAATAACTACTCTTCTATATTAATTTATTAAAAATAAAAAATGATACTTAAAGTTATTTTTTATATTAAATATAAATGGAATTTCCTAGAAAAGGGGTTCCAGAATTATTAGATAATAGTGAACCATTAATTTTTCAAATAACAGATTGGTATATACCCGAAAATGATAGATCTCGTCAAAAAAATAAATATGATGAAGAACAAGATTTATACACAATGCTAATATATGGTACAACAGATAATGGCGAAACAGTATCTGTTAATATTGTAGACTATGAACCATATTTTTATGTAAAAGCACCAATAGAATGGGATGATTTATCATATTTGCAATACAAAAAACGAGTTGATAAATTAAATATTGAATTAAAAAATGAAAAATATGAAGTAAAATTCAAAGATAAAACATATACACAAAAAATAATACAAAAACAATATGAGGATCATTTCAATGATTTGACTATAGTAAAAAAAAATGAATTTTGGGGTTTTACAAATAATAAATTATTTAATTATATAAAAGTTTCAGTAAAATCATTAGCATTATTCAATAAATTAAAATATTATTTTCAATCACGTAAAAAAGATGGTTTCAAATTATATGAAAGTAATATTGATCCATATCTTAGATATATTCATGAAACTAATATTAAACCAGCTGGATGGGTTAAAATTGATGAGTATGAATTGAATGATAATCAAACAAGATGTGATTATAATATTGAAATAAATTATAAAAATATAAAACCACTTAATATTAATAAAATAGCACCATTATTGATAGCATCATTTGATATTGAATGTACTAGTAGTCATGGTGATTTTCCAGTAGCAAAAAAGGATTATAAAAAGGTAGCACATGACTTAGCATTAGTTGCTCGTTCTGGATATGAAATAGATAAAGAGTTTTTAACATATTGGTTACAGTGTATATATTCAACAGATATAAAAATAGAAGATAATTTAATAATCAATAAAGTATATCCGAAAAAGAAAGTAGATTATAAAATTATTCCAAATTTAATTGAAAAAAATATTGATGATATGTTAAAAATTATTGAAGAAATATCAGAAACAGAAGAAGATGATTTAGATGATATTGATAATGAAGAAAAAAAAAAATTAACAATTGGAGAAATAAATAAATTGGAAGATCGATTAAATAAATTATTGAGTGAATGTTTACCTTCATTAGAAGGAGATGAAATAATTCAAATTGGCACAACAGTTCATAAATATGGTTCTGATGAAATAATTTATCGTAATATTATATCATTAAATACATGTGATCCAATTGAAAATTGTGATATAATTGAATGTAAAACAGAGAAGAAATTGATAAAAGAATGGAAGCGAATTATTACAGAACTTAATCCAGATATATTAATTGGATATAATATATTTGGTTTTGATATGGATTATGTATGGACACGTGCGATAGAATTGGGAATAGAAGATGATTTTAAACTTGGTTTAGGCAGAAAAATAAATAGAAATAATTCATTATATAAGCAAGAATTATCATCATCAGCATTAGGTGAAAATATTTTAAAATATTTTGATATGGATGGATTAATTTTAATAGATTTATTCAAAGTAATGCAAAGTGGTCATAAACTAGATAGTTATAAATTAGATAATGTTGCATCAATATTTTTAGGGGACAAAAAAGATGATTTAAAACCGAAAGAATTATTTGAAAAATATAAAGGTAATTCATCAGATAGATGTGTAATTGCGAAATATTGTATTCAAGATTGTGCTTTAGTTAATAGATTATTACATAAATTAAAAATATTAGAAAATAATATTGGTATGGCAAATGTATGTTTAGTTCCTTTAAATTTTCTATTTAGAAGAGGACAAGGTATTAAAATATTTTCATTAATTGCTAAACAATGTATGGATAAAGGTTTAGTGATACCAGTTATTAATAATTATGATAATTTAGATATAGATACAGTAGGTTATGAGGGTGCAGTTGTACTAGATCCAATAGAAGGAATGTATTTAAATGATCCGATTGTAGTATTTGATTATGGATCTTTATATCCATCATCTATGATAGCAAGAGATTTATCGCATGATAGATATATATTAGATGATAAATATATAATTGATGATCCGAATATAAATTATATAGATGTGTCATATGATTTATATGAAGGCGTTGGTGATAAGAAAAAGAAAGTAGGTATAAAAACCTGTAAATTCGCACAAGTATTTGATGAAAAAGGGAAACAAAAAAGAGGAATAATAGCAGAAATTCTTATGATGTTATTAAGTGAGAGAAAAAATACTAGAAAAAAAATAGAATATGAAACAATATATACAAATAATAATTCATATATTGGTTTTGTAACAGAAGATGATGAAAATGTTAATATATTAGATATAGATACAAATAATAAAATTAAAATTAATAAAAAAGATATTATTAAAAAAGAACAAACTTATTCTAAATTTGAACAGGATGTATTTGATGCTCTTCAGTTAGCATATAAAGTTACAGCAAATTCATTATACGGTCAAATTGGGGCAAGAACATCGCCAATATATTTAAAAGAAATTGCTGCGTGTACTACAGCAACAGGAAGAGAAATGATAATGACTGCTAAAAAATTTGTAGAAGATAATTATAATGCAGAAGTAATATACGGCGATACAGATTCAATATTTTGTAAATTTCCATTAAAAGATTCAAATTCTAATCCTGTATATGGTAAACAAGCTTTAAAAAATGCTATAGAAACAGGTATAAAAGTTGAAAAAGAAATAGCAAAAATTATGCCATATCCTCAAAAACTAAATTATGAAAAATCTTTATATCCATTTATAATTTTAAGTAAGAAAAGATATGTAGGTAATTTATATGAATTTGATATTAATAAATTTAAACAAAAATCAATGGGTATTGTATTAAAAAGAAGAGATAATGCAAATATTGTAAAAAAAATATATGGTGGAATTATTGATATTTTACTAAATAAACAAGATTTAAATGCATCTATAGAATTCTTAAATGACGAATTAAATGATTTAGTTAATGGTAAATCTAATATAAATGATCTTATTATTTCTAAAGCATTAAGAGCTTCATATAAAGATCCATCTAAAATAGCTCATAAAGTTTTAGCAGATAGAATTGGTTCACGTGATCCTGGAAATAAACCAGCAGTAAATGATAGAGTTCCATATGTATATATTAAATTAGATAAAATAGATAAAACAACATTACAAGGTGATAGAATAGAAAATCCAGAATATATAGTTGAAAATTCATTAATACCAGATTATTTACATTATATTACAAATCAGATTATGAAACCAGTATTACAATTATATGCTTTATCATTAGAAGAATTACCAAATTATAATAAAGAATCAGATTATTGGGAAAAAATAAATGAAGAATTAAAATTAAAACCAATATATATTGATGATATAAAAAGAAAAAATAGAATTGAAAATTTAAGATTACAATTAGTAAAAGAATTATTATTTGATAAATATATAGATCAATTATCAAAACCCAAAATTAAAAAAACAACAAAAAAAACAAGTAGAATATTATCATCTGAAATAACAGAAAAAGAAGAAAAAACTAATAATTGTGAAATATTAAAAGAAGATACTATAATTAATTTACTAAAAAGTAAAGAATCATTAGTTGATTTAAAAGTATCAGCACCGCAAAATGCACCAAAACAAACTATTGAAGTTAGATGTAAAGTAATAATTGATAAAAAAACTATTTTAGATAATAAAAATATTTGTATTTCAAATAAAAATAAGGAAATTACAAATAGCATCATAACATTAATTGAGTATTTTGAAAATAATAATATTGAAAAAGTTATTAATATTAAATTAAATAATAAACCATTTATTAAATCATATAAAAAAGCTGTTTTAGATTATAAAGAATTTGAAAAAAATGAAAATCTAGATAACAATTTAGTACAAGATGCAATTAATACTAATGATATTGGCAGAATGAAAAGTGCCATATCTGTTTTAGAATATGGTAAATTATTAATGAAAAACCATAAGTTTAGCTTTATTGAATAAATAAATATATAAGAAATAATTATTTTTATTATTTAATGTCATTTTCATATAATAATATTCCTCCAGCACAATGGCCTATGTGTACTCCATATCCAATATCATTGCCAGATTCATTAGTTAATATATCAAAACCATTAGTAAAAAAAAAAGATAATTTATCATTTGGGAATGTTTTTGGTTCAAATAAATTAAAAGAATTATATATTGAATTATCAAAATATAATCATTTGGATATGGATTTAAGAATTAATATTGAAAGACCTGAACAGGAATTAATTGCAAAATATTTACCATATGATTGTTGTGTATTAGAATTAGGTGGTGAAAGCGGTACAACAAGTTTATTAATAAATAAAATAATTAAAAATCCTTTTAATCATGTTATAATAGAACCATCATCAAATAGTATTCCAAAATTATATAAAACAGCAAATATATATAATGCAAAATATAAAGTAGTACATGGATTTATAGGATTAGATCGCAATATACATAAAAAATTATGGCCTGAATGCGAAGTATCAAATATGTATGATTTAGCTACAATTAATAAATTAGTAAATAGTAAATTCGATGTATTAGTAGTTGATTGTGAAGGAGCTTTTTATAATATATTAAACGAATTTCCAGATATTTTAGATAATATAAAATTAATAATTATAGAAAATGATGGTCCTCAAGAAAATGTTAAGTATATAAGAAATAAATTAAAAGTTAATAATTTTAATTTAATACATTCACAGTGTCATCCTTTTTTAAATACAAAAAATGATTGGAACATTAATAATGTAAATGATTATAAAATATTAAAAAATAGTGATAATATAATTGGATTTCACGAAGTATATTATAAAAATTCTGAAATAGATATTAATAAATTAGCAAAAATGAATTTTAATAGATGGAATAACGCACTATTAACCAAAGATCCTAAAATTGTATCGGAATTATATATATCTGAAAATTTATCTTTTTTACCAACAATGTCATCTAAACATATAATAGATATTAAAGAAACAGATGAATATTTTATAAAAGTTTTAGAAAAAAATCCAAATGGTGAAATAGTAGTTGATAAAATTGATATATTAAATGAAAATAATTATTTACATTCTGGTTTATACAACTTTAAATTAGAAATTGATAATAAAAATGAATTATGTGAATGTAGATTTACATTTATATGGAAAAAAATAAATGATGAATGGAAAATATCTCATCATCATTCTTCAATTTTACCGAAATGAATTTATTTAAATAATTAATAATAATTAATATTATAAAATGAATATATATATATTATTATTAATTGATTTTTTTTTAATTTTACAAAATATTAACGCTATATCAACAATATCTTTAACACCTAAAGTTGCTATAGTAACTAATGGTGTTTATGGTATAGGGGGTAAAATATCAATATCATTAGCAAAACAAGGTTATGATTTAATATTACTTAATAATGAAAATAAATATTATAATTATGATTTTGTAGAAAGATTAAAAAAAAATTATAATACAGATATAAAAATTCTAAATGGAGATATAACATCATATAAAATTAGAAATAAATTATTTGATATATATGATAATAAATTTAAAGATACACATGATTTATCTATTTTAATAAATAATCATGGTGATAATATTGAATATATAAGTAATAATTATTCAATAAAAGATAAGATGAATTTTTTAAAATATTATAAAAATGTGTTTTATGATGCTAGTATTGATATGTGTGAAAAATTTATAATAAGAATTAATAAAATAAATGGAGGTTCAATTGTTAATATAATGCATTCGAATGTATATAATAAATCTTTATTTAAACAAGAATTACATGAATCATGCAAATTTTTAATGAAAGGCGTTATGAATATGTATAAAAATATATGTATTAAATCAAATATAAATTATAATACATTATTTCCATCAATAATCGATTATAGAACATTATATAATATAAGAAATTTTACTGGTGATGATTTATTTGATGAATATATTAGAAAAAACTATATATATATGGGTATTTTAACAACTGAAGATATAAGTAGTATTTTATTATTTATATGCAGTAATTATGGTAGATTTATAACAGGTTTAACAATTAATGTAAATGAATAATAATATATTTGTAATAATTAAATGGAACATTGGATTATTTTTGGTGTATTAAGAACAATAATTGTAGCATTTGTAATATTAGCTCAAAAATATGATAAATCATGTAAAGGATATACTTGGCCTATATTAGTACATATAATTTCAAGTATATTTTTAATATTATTTGCTTTATCATTTGAAAAAATAGAAAATATTAAAAAAGCAAATTTTCCACTAATTATAGTTGTAAGTATAATGATATGTATAGTTATTCTTATATCATATAAAATTATTAAAGAAGCACCAAATCCAGCATATATAAGAATATTTAGTGCAATTGAAATGATACTTATATTAATATTAAGTGTATATATATTTAATGAAAAAATAACATATAAAATTATATCAGGTTTTATTTTAATAGCATTAGGTGTAATTATTTTAACATATAATTAAATGATTAGTAATAATACTAGGAATATTGATTATTATAATCAATATGAATATAATAATAATTTTAATAAAATATTTATAATATGGTTAATATTTTTGTTAATAGAAAATCTAGAATATATTATAACTTCATATATTCTAATATTTTTTTTGCTTTTTCTTTACCAACCTTATTAATTTTTGATAACAATTTCACTTGACTCTCATAATTATTACAATAATCTAATTCTTGAATTAAAGTACGTATATCTGGATATATTTCTACTATATTTTTAGCTATTATATTTGAAATAGTTGGTATCTGAGATAATTGTAAAATAAAACAATTATTAGGTGTAATATTATTTATTTTTTTTGATTTTATTTTTACTGTATCTAAATAATCTATATTTTTATTAATATTATTATTAAATGTTTCTGGTTTATCTATAATTTTAGAACAGATTGTTAATATAAAATTAACTGTCTCAAATATATTTTTATTAAAAATAATTTTAATATTATCTCTATATAGTGTATTTATATATGCACTTGATATTTTTTTATCATTTCTATTTATACTTTTATGAATATCATCTCCTTCTATTATATATGTAATTGCATTATTTGAATATGAAGATAATAATCTATTTTTTTGTTCTTTATATCTACCATCATTTATAGAACTATTTAAATCAGATAAAGTTTTTCTTTCAAATATTAATGTGTTAGTATAATCAATATTGTTTATATTAATTTGTATATCACCTAATTCTAAATTTTTTTTATCAATATTAATAAATTCTTTATATTTATCTAAATCTCTTTCAATTATATTATTATATAAAACAGATTCTCTAATATCTATAATTAAATTAATCATAATGATATTATAAATATATTTATTTATATAAATATATTTAAAAAATAATTTTAATTTAATATAACAAAGTTATATTTTATTAGATGTGTCCGTTTGCTATTCTATAAATATATTCATTATTCATAATTTTAAGTCTTGTATAATCATCTAAATTTGGATTTTCTAATGATTTAAGTTTAGCGACAGCATCATCAATTTCTTCTTGTGATGAACGGGGAACGCCATAATAATACGCTTTAACATCGGGATCAGATAAAATTTCATTTCTATCTTCTTCTGTAATATCTGGATTTTCTAATAATTCAGTTTTAGCAACTATTTTAGCAACTATTGGATTATTTAGATCCGGTAAAAATTCCGGTTCAACATCATTAGTTATTTCTTTATTTATTTCATCTTTCATAATTTCAAAAGATTTTATATATATATTATATGATAAATAACTAGCAAATAGTAACCATAATATATAAGGGATTAAAATATAACTATATAATTTATTTTTTTCAGTAAAATAAAATTGATAGATAGTTAAAAATCCAAATATTAAAGATGCTAAAACTATTAATAATGCATACAATGTTGTAGTATTACGAGTAAATGATTCTACTACAATATACATATATGGGATAAATGTATAATTAATTAACAATGAAATAATAGGTATTACCCAATATTTTATTTTTTTATTATATAAAACATTTGCATATGCATATCCAATTAATAAATATAATATAGTCCATACTATACTAAATACATAACCTGGTGGTATTAAATTATTATTATATTTATTTTTATATTCAAGTACATAATAATAATAACTTTTATTAGAATATCGATTTATAAATTTATATGATATAAAAGAAATTAAAATACTAATTAATATTGGTAATAAAAGTACTAAATAATATAATATATTATTTGTGCTGATATTTTTTTTAGTTTTCATTTAAATAATTCTATCTATTATATAAAAATAAAAATAAAAAAATAAATATGGATTTATTAAAATTAAATATAATTAGTTATAATTCTTCTAAAAATATAGATTTATTTAGTTCAAATGATATAAAAATAAAAATTAAATATGGTAATTATTATATTGAAATGCCATTTGTAAGAAATGAAAATAAAGTTATTTATAATGAAGAATTTATATTTAAATATATGAAAGATATACCATTAAGTATAATTTTATATGATACTGATAATATATTTGGTGATATTGAATTGTATAGAGAGATGCTTTTTAAATTAAGTGATAAAAGATATATAAAAAATGAATTAAAATATTATTATGAAATAATATATGATAATAATGATAATATAATATTAAATAAATATTTTAATAAATTGTTATTATATACGAAATCATCAAAAATAGAAAAAATAAAAAAAATATTAGATATATAAAAAAAATTATTTATTCGGAATACCAAGTTTTATTTTATAACTTTATAATAGAATAAATTATTTTAATGCAAAAAAAATTATTATTATGTCATATAATATATATATTAATAATAGTTTTAATATTAATATACATAAATAAATATTATAATTGTGATTGTAAAAAAGAAAAATTTGAAGATAATATGGTAGTAAATGAGGATAATATAAAAAAATTAATAAACAATGGTGCATCAATGACAGATATAGCAAAAAAATTAACAAAAATTATTAAAAGTTAGTAAATAACATAAATTTCATTGAATTTTTAGATAAATATGAAAAATTATTATTATTTTTTTTTAATAATTTTAAATAATTATCATGATTATAATTATTTAAAATAAAATCTACAAATATATTTTCATTATAAGGAATACTAAGTTTTAAAAAATTTTTATAATTTACTAATAAAATTAATTTTATAATAATATAAGAAAAGATATTAGTATCTTCGGTCCATTGATTTATAAATTTATAATTATTTATTATTTTATTATATTGAAATAATGTAAAATCTAATTCTTTTTTAAATAAAAGTTTAAATGGAATAGAATATTCTATAGAAATAAAAATAGTATTATAAATAAAAGACCAAAATTCAATAATTGCTTCTATAGGTTCTAAATGACAATTATTATGAATATTAAAAAAACTTTTTAATTTAAAAATATTATTTGAACTAATATTGTAAATAGATGAATTTAATTTATCTATATGATGTATAAATTCATGTAAAACTACTTTAGAATATTCCTCTTTTCTATATATATATATATCATTGTCATTAACATTAGTAAAACCACCATTAATATGTATCGGTCTAAATATATCATTTTTAGGTAAACTTCTAGGTTTATTCCAAAAAGTTAAATGTATATTTATAGTTTTTTTTAAATTATAATATTTATAAATAATTAAAATTCTTTTATAAAGTTTTAATAATTTTATGAAATTAAAAGTTTCTAATTTTACATTTGAATATATATATAAATTAATATTAAAATTATTTAAAAATATATGATATATATTATTAGATTTTTCTAAATGATTTATTATTTCAGGTATATTAGCAAATTTTGTTGTTTTACTTACATTAATAAATTTTTGAAGTAATTCTGAATTATAATTAATTAATTCATAATTTATTTCATCTATATCTATTATATTATATAATTTTTTTATAGAATAAATTAAATTATTAATCTTCATATTCAAATAAAGATCTAGCTTCTTTAATTATAGTAACTATATATTTTTTATTTTTTAATTTGTTAGAACATAATAATAAATTACTTATTTTAACATCACAATCATTATTATAATCAATATCATTTTTATTATTTTTACATTTATTCCAATATTCAAGTCTTTTTAAAAATTCGTTACATACTAAAATTTCTATATCTTTTTTTAAAAATTGCGATTTATTATCGGTATTCCAATTATTATTATAATAGTATTCCCATAATTTTTTTGTTCCATTATAACGATATTTATATTGTAATATATAATGTATTGCTCTAGAAATATTAAAATCTGAAGTAGTATCAATACAACAATCAATTAATTTATTTTTTTCTAAATCCATAACTTAAATAATATTAAAGTATTTATATATAAAATTAGATATAAATATAAAAAATAATAATAGATTAATTAAATAATAAGAAACAAATTATGAAAGAATGGGATATATTAGACTTATATTTTAAAAATCATAAATATCCATTTACCGGTCATCATTTAGATAGTTATAGAGATTTTATTAAAAATAATATACCAAATATTGTTAAATCTTATAATCCAATTACAATGATAAAATATAATGATAATGGTTTAATGATAATGAAAGTGGAAGTATATATAGGCGGTGTAAATAGTGATGAAATATATATTGATAGACCTATAAGTTTTGATAATAGTTATCCTAAAATAATTACACCATATGATGCAAGATTGAGAAATTTAACATATGAAACACATATATATGCTAATGTATTAGTAAAAATAACTGATGATGGAGATTATAATTATGAAAATGTTTTTAAAAATGTAGCAATTGGATCAATACCAATTATGCTTCATAGCGATATTTGTATATTAAATAATCAAGGTTCAGAAGTATTAAAAACATTAGGAGAATGTATTTATGATACTGGAGGTTATTTTATTATAGATGGTAAAGAAAAAGTAATAGTTGCTCAGGAAAGAATAACATCAAATAGATTGTTTACAACAATATATAATGATGATGATACATTTTCTCATAAAGGATTAATAAAATGTACTGCCGATGTTGGAGAAACAGTATTATCGCCAAAAACTATAGAATTTTATTTAGTTAAAAATGAATCAAATATTGGAATTAATTATCAACGCAATAGAGGTGGTATTTTATGTACTTTCAAAGGTATTAATGGTAAAAAAATACCATTATATGTATTATTTAGAGCATTAGGTGTAGAAAGTGATAAAGATATATATAATTTAATATTTGGAAATGATTTAAGTGAAACTGAAAAAGTTTTTTTTGATAATTTTATTCATTATACATTAAGTCAAAATAATACATATGTATCTAGTGAACGATCTACTAATATATATACTCAAGAAGATGCATTAAAATATTTAATTCCTTTAACTATATATGGAACAATAGATCATGTAAAAAGTATGTTAGTAACAGACATATTTCCAAATATACCAATTTTTGAAAACAAAAGTAAATATTTAGGATATCTAGTTAAACAATTTATAAATACATGTTTGAATATTTCTACTGAAAGTGATAGAGATAGTTATATATATAAAAGAGTTGATATTAGTGGTTATTTATTATCACAATTATTTTATGAATCTTATACTAAATTATCAAAATATATTAGAGATAGTTTAGATAGAACTTATAATTATGGTGCATGGAAAAGTAATAATAATTATGATTATTTTATAAATGATAATAATATTTATAAAATAATTCCTTCACTTATTATTACTAAAAGTTTCACTAGATCTTTAAAAGGTATGTGGGGTTTAGAAGATGATGATGATCCGGAATTAGGTATGGTTCAAGATTTATCAAGAATTAGTTATATTGGATTTTTATCACATTTACGTAATGTTAATATGCCTTTAGATAGAAGTATTAAATTAACAAGTCCACATAGATTGCATTCACAACAGTATGGTATTATGTGCCCATTTGCAACTCCTGATGGTGGATCAGTTGGATATTTAAAAAATTTAGCTTTACTTGCAAAAATAACATCATCATCAGATGTTGAATATATTAAAGATTGTTTAGAAGATATTGGTATTATATTATTAGAAAATTTTAATTATATTTTAAATAGAAATATTACAAAAATATTTATTAATGGTTCTTTGTATGGTTTAACATTTGAACCAAATAGAATAATCCGTACATTAAAAGCATATAGAAGAAATAATTTAATTAATATACTAACATCTATTTCATGGGATATTAAAAATAATGATATACGTATTTTAACTGATTCCGGTCGTTGTTGTAGACCTTTAATTATCAATACTAAATTAAAAGAAATGCAAAAATATACAAATTGGTTTGATATGTTAACTGGTACATTAAATAATTTAAAGGATAGTGATAAAAATGATAATATATATTATAAAAGTTTTTATACTTCCCCTAAAACATTACCAATTTTTGCTAATAAAACAACAGAAGATATATTAATTCAATTAGAAAAAAATGGTGGAATAATTGAATATGTTGATATTGACGAACAAAATACTATTTATATTGCTATGAATAATGATGATGTTACTGAATTTCATACACATATTGAAATACATCCTTCAACTATGTTAAGTGCAATAAGTGCTAATATTCCATTAGCAAATCATAATCAATCAGCTAGAAATGTTTTTCATGCAGCACAAAGTAAACAAGCTATTGGTATTTATGCAACTAATTTTAATAAAAGATTTGATACAATGTCGTATGTTTTACATTATCCACAAAAACCAATAGTTAACACACGTATATCACATTATACAGGAAGTAATAATATGCCTAATGGATTTAATGTTATTGTTGCTATTATGTCTTATTCTGGTTTTAACCAAGAAGATAGTATAATGATTAATAAAAATAGTTTAGATAGAGGTTTATTTTCATTATCATATTATAAATCTGTAACTGCTACATCAAAAATAGAATCTCAATATGAAAGAATAATTTTTGCAAATCCAATTGAATATAAAAAAAAAGGTATTAATATTTCAAATTTAAAAAATGCTGATTATAATTACATTAATCAAGATGGTTTTATTAGTGAAAATATATATATTCCAAAAGGTCAAAAAGTTGTTGTTGTAGGTATGTTAAATGAAAAAACAATTTATAAAAAAGTTAAAAAAGGTGTATTTACAGAATATATTAAAGAATTAAGTTATTCAGATTGTTCTATTGTTACTGATGATTCATTATATGGTAAAGTAGATAAAGTTTTTATTGGTAATAAAACAAATGATGATGATACAATTATTTGTAAAGTAAGATTTCTAAAAATTAAAAGACCAGAATTCGGTGATAAACATGCGTCACGTCATGGTCAAAAAGGTGTTATTGGTATGATAATACCAGAAGAAGGTATGCCTTTTACTAAAAATGGTATTAAACCTGATATAATTATTAATCCACATGCAATACCTTCTCGTATGACAATAGGTCATTTAGTAGAATGTGTTTTTGCTAAATTATGTTGCATTGAAGGACATACAGGAGATGGTACTGTATTTTTACCATTTGATGAAAATATAATTTATGATAAATTATTTGATAATGGTTTTGATTCACATGGTAATGAAATATTATATAATGGTTATACCGGACAACAATTAAATTGTGAAATATTTATTGGTCCAACTTTTTATTTTAGATTAAAACATATGGTTGCAGAAAAAATGCACGCAAGAGGTATTGGTCCCAAAGTTTCACTAACTAGACAACCTACAGCAGGACGCAGAAAAGGTGGAGGACTTAGAATTGGTGAAATGGAAAGAGATAGTGTTTTGAGTCATGGCATATCATCATTTATGCAAGAAAGTATGATGGAAAGATCTGATAAATATAGTTGGGTAATATCTAAAAAATCTGGTGTAATTTATCCATTCAATCCTTCTATTAAAAATAGAGTACATAAAGAAAATGAAGAATTAGTACAAGTAAATACACCTTACTCATTTAAATTATTAGTTCAAGAATTAGAAGCAATGGGAATACAAGTTAGATTAAATACGGACAAAAAAGTTGAATTTCCTAAATTAGATTTTGAAGATATAAATGAATCATCAGATGAAGAAAATCAAGATATTAATAATACAATGACTGGTGGTGGTAATTGGTATAATATGTTTTTTAAAACACATCCAGATGAAGAAGAAGATAATAATATAGATAAAGAACCAAATAAAGATGATGATAAAATGAGTGATGATGAGATAAGTTATGGCGAGACGAGTGATGATACGATGAGTGATGATGAGACGAGCGATGATGAGGCTATCGATGATGAAGAAAATGATAATAATAAAAAACCAAATAAAAATAATGATGATACAAGTGATGATGAAATTACTGGTGATGAGACAAGTGATGATGAAATTACTGGTGATGAGATAAGTGATGACGAGTTAAGTGATGATGAAAAAAAAGATAATAATAAAGAACCAAATAATGATGATGATGATAATAAAAGTATTGTAAGTAATGAAACTGATCAGAGTTATGAAAGTATTGAAGATAACGGAATAAATAATCCAAAATTTGGAGGAGATTTATCAGAAGAAATAAAAGTAATAAACTTAAAATAACAAAAATAATGTTAATATAAATTAAAGAAAGATAAATGAATCTTTTACTATTTATAATAGTAGTTATATTATTAATATTAATATTATATTTAATATTTATCAATAAAAAAACAAATTTAAATTTTTTAAAAAATATTGAAAATAATATCGAAAATATGACTAATATAACTGAAAATATAGATTTAAATAGTCCTAATATAGAAAATGAATTAAATAAAATAGAAAATATAATAAATAACTATGATAATGATACAACGTTATCAGAAAAAAATAGAATTATAATTAATGATTTAAAAAACAAAATAGATCTGTTGAGAAAAGAATTAGAAAATCCATATGTTGTAGCAGAATTCAAAAAAGATATTAAAAACAAAATGATAGAATTAGAAAAAAGTGATAAAATAACATTTGATAACAAAGATAATATAAAAAAAATAGATGATAATTTAATAGAAACACAAAAAGAATTATCAAGTGAATATTTAAAAAATAAAAATTCTAAAATAATGATTGATAATAATGATAATTTTAAACTTTGTAATAATAATGATAAATGTATATTAATGAATGTAAATGAACAAGGAGAATATACAATTAAATCAGACACTATTAATTTTAAAAATAACAATAATAATATTATTGCTAAAATTGACAATGATAATATATATTTAGGTGGTAATAATAAAGAAAATTCTCATTTATATATAAATAAAGGAGAAACACATATAAATAAACTAAATACAAATGAATTATTATTAAAAGATAAAAATAATAAAGAAATGGTAGATCTAGCAAGTTATGTAGAATGGTTAGATAATAATAAAAATTATAGAGAATATATAGATGATGTTAATTATAAAAATAATGTAGAAAGAATAAAGGAAATAGATATGTTAAAAAATCAATTAAAAAATATAAAAGAACAAAATCAAAATTTAGATAAAAAAATAAATAATAATATTGATAATATAAAAGATATAAATAATAATTATGTTAAATTAGAAAATATTAATAAAAATATCACAGATAAAAATGATATTTTAAAACATCAATTAGACGAACAATTAAAAACATCATTAAAAAATAATCAACATATTAAAGAATATAAAGACAGTATAGATGTTAAATTAATTAAATTATATGATAATATAAATATATTAAATAAAAAAACAGATAAAATGAAAGAAGAACAGAAAATAAAATTAGAATTATATGAAAGAAATAAAATAGAATATGAAGAAAAATTATTGAAACAAAAAAAAGAAAGAGAATTAAAAGAATTAGAGGATAAAAGACGTATAGAAGAAGAAGCAAAAAGAATGATAGAACTTGAAAAAAAATTAGAAGATGAAGCCAAAGAGGCAGAAGAAAGAAGAAAATTAGAAAAAGAAAAAAAAGAAGCTGAACGATTAAAAAATTTATCTAATTTTTTTATGAATCTTTATTAAAAAAATCTAATTAATATATAAAATGAATAAAATAAATATTATATTATTTTTAATATTAATTGTTTTATTAATGTTTTATTGTAATACTAAATTATTTAAAAATAATGTTGAAAACTATAAAAATATGGAAAAAACTAATCGGTATCATCTACAAAATTATATTTAATAGGTTTTTTATTTTCTTTTTTATATTCTATAGGCAATGTTCTAGACTCATTAACAATAGACCAGAATTTATTAATTTTTTCTGGAATTTCAGACCATAAATTTTCATTAAAATTAACTCTTTGAATATATATTTTTTTTAAATACCAATAAATTTTTTTTTGATATTTAAAATCATCATCATTAAAAATATATATTTTTTCATTAATATCTTTAATACATTTCTCACTTGATAAATATGAATTACTATATAAATATTTATATAGATTATTATTTAAACTATAATATTCTGCAATTATTCCATGATTTTTATTATTTAAATTATTATCTGATACATATTTAATATAATCATTTTCATTATTTATTGTTCCAAAATCACATTCTACATAATCACATTCACTTAGATTACAAACTGCTAATTGACCTTGTATTTGATAATAATATTTTTCTGGAATTACATCTTTTTTAATTTCTCTACTATAAGGACATTTTATTTCAATCATTATTCCTAATTCTGATATGCCATCAGGTGAAGCTGCGAAATTTTTAATATTATTATTATTTAATCCAAATTCATGTATTTTAATATTATTATTTATTTGTGAATATTCTCTAATTGCCATATCTTCAAACATCGTTCCCCATTTTAATGGAGGAATACTAGTAAAATCTGTATTATCAATATATACTCCTGCTTTTTTTTTAGCTAATAATTTATTATTTTTAGAAATACCTTCTAACAAATCACTTGCTGTTAAACATTTTTTACGTTTATCAAACCATTCTTTAGTTCTTTGCTCAATTAAAGGATAATCGAGTAATATTTTTAATTTATGAGTATTTAGTTTTAAATTTTTTACTCTATTTTCTATAAAATTTTTATCAATATGATTATTAGATAATAAATTATAATCTTGTTGATCTAAACTAATATCATTTTTAATATACTTTAATAATAAATTATCTAATTTTCTATTAATATCATTATATTCGTCAGTATTATTTTTAAAATTTAAATTTTTCATAATATTTTCTAAATTATCAATCTTTATTTTATGTAACATTATTTTAATTTTTAATTTATTTTTAAAATAAAATGTATTATTATATATTAAATAATACATCATTTTAAATGATTTTATTTAATTTATTAAATATCATTTTTTATATATATAAAAAAAGTACATTTCATTAAAAATTTTTAAATTTTAAAAATCTTTAATAAAAATTTATAAAAATAATGAAATGTACTTTTTATTTATTTGAAGCAATAAAATTTAGTAATTCATCCGCTTGTTCTTTTTGAAAGATCTTAGATTTTTGTTTTCTTTTAGTTTCATGTGTTTTTTGTTTACCTAAAATTTTTTTTACATCATATGATAAAACATCCGAATTATTATTTTGAATTATATCATTATTAACTTTTTTATTAAATTTTTTATCATAAATAATTTCTAATTCTTTATATTTTTTATTTAATAAATCATCAAATTCTTTACAAAGATTTGTATTATAATAATTTTCCATTTGTTAAAGGATAACAAAATTCATTTATATCATTTTTTAAATTTTTATAATATTTATATTATTATTCATAATTTTTATATATTCAAAATTATTTCTTCCATATGATCTAGACAAACCAGAATCTACAAACCATATATTATTATTTAATATTATATTATCAACAGTATTATGCCCTACAAACATATAACTACATTTTAATTTATTTAAAACATATTCATTTTCTTTAATATTATATATATTTCTAGTCCATATAATACCATCATCATTATCAATAATAGTATTAAATATTTCTGAATCAATGTTGTCTAAATTATTAAGTAATAAATATTTATTCCATATATCATTAATATAAAATATATTTTTATTATATTTATCTAAAATATCTAAATGATGTTTTTTAATTCCAGCATGACAAAATATTAAATCATTAATTTGTATTACTAATGGACGATTCGCTAATATATTACGATAAATACCTTTTATATCAAATAAATTATTTCTATTATTAAGATTTTTTTTAGAAACATAAGAATAATTACCTAATATATTCATTAATTCATGATTACCATTTAAAGATATAAATAAACTATTTTTTAATATTGCTATTTTACTTAATAAATTTGTAAAATTAACTACATCAAAATCATTTAATTTTTCCCAATCTTTTATATTATTAAGTCTATTTAAACTATCTAATTGATCACCTAATTGTATTACGATTATATTATATGCAATCCATTCTAAAGAATTATTTATAATATTTTCATTTATTAATAATTTTTTTAATCTTTCTATATCGCCATGTATATCACCAATAATAATAATTTTAGAAAAATTTTTATTTATTTTATAATTATTATTATCAAACATATTTAAAAAGTTTATATATATTAATATATTAATATATAATATTTAGATAAAATGTCTATAGAAGATGTTGAATTTATGAAACAACATAGTATTAAAGAAAATTACACATTTATAATTGATAGTAGATTTAGAAATCAAGAAGAATATCCTGAACCTAATAATTATACAATAAATTTTGATATACCATTTAAAAATGTTTTTGGAATTGAAATTTTAGATGTAACTATACCTAAAACTATGTATAATGTAGATGTTGATTCGAATTCTTTTATTATATATGTAAATACTACAAAAAATAATATTGATTCATATACAAATTTAGCAGCTGGTTTAACATGGATAAATAATGGTTCTACTCAACCGATTCATGGTATTGAATTAATTAATTATATATTAGCAGATGAATTAAAATATAAAAATATTTTTACATCATCAGAATGGGAATTATTTAATATTACAAATTTAAATATGAATAATTATATTAAAGTAATAAATCCTTTAAAATGGTCTGATACAAATATTACTAATAATAGTATTGTTTTATTTAATCCAAATTTTTCAAAAAATATATTAAGTAATAATAATTTTAATTTAACAGAACAAGAATTTAATCAATATAATATATATAATCTTCGTAGTTATAATGTTATTCCATATTTAAATTATACACTTAAACCACATTTGAAATGGTATAAAACTGATAATTTATTTAATGATAAATTATTAGGTTTAGTATGGGAATCAATAGGTAATAAAAAACCAAATAATACAAATGAAATAATAAATGAGTTATTATCAAATTCATTAATAAATAAAAATATATTTTCGCCAGAAGAATTTAATAGTTTTAATATTCAAAATTTACAAAATAATAGTTATATATTATCTAACGGTATATATTTTAAACCAATTAATAATTATAATATTGGTACAAAATTGATTAATTGTGGTACAAATATTCCTATTAATGGATCAATTATTAATAATACATTATTAAGTAATAGTATATATAATAAATATATAACTTCAAATGATAATATATTTAATTATACAAATACAGAACTAAATAATTTAGATTTTACATTTGATATTGATATTGAAGATTATGTTTCTGTTCCATTAGGATTAAGATGGATTAATATGGGTATAAATCCGTTAAATAATTCAAATACTCAATCTGAAATTAAAAATGAAAATTTAAAAGCTTATTTAAAAGAAAATGTAAATAAAGATATTATAGAATTTACTAAAAATGATTGGTTATCATATAATATTTTGAATTTAAATTTAAATTCTTTTATATTTGCTGATAGATATTGGGTACCTTCTTTATATTATTTTAAACCAGAAGGATTATGGTTAAGAGATATAGCTGAATCAAATTCTTTATCTAATGCACTGAATGAAAAAGATAATTTACTAGGATTAAATTGGGAATATATTGGTGATATAGAACCAATATATGGTAATAAAATATATAATATAGAATTAAGTAATAAATTAAAAGAAACTACAACATTTACTATTTCAGAATGGAATAATTTTAATATTTCTGATATAAAATATAATGATTATATATTAAGTGATAATAAATATTATAAACCTATATATATTGAATTTAATGATATTGAATGGGCATCTTTTAATATGCCAAGTAATATAAATGTTGAAAATTTTGTTAAAATAAATAATAAGTATTTTAAAGTAGTTCCCTCAAATTATAGTTCACCAGATATATTATATTATTCACCAAATGATTTACTTGATATATCTAATGAAAAAGATTATAGATATATTTTAAATAATTTTTTTGAAAAATTTACAATTACAATACCAATTGGTAATTATACAATCTCAAAATTAATATTATCTATTAATGAAAAATTTAGAGATATTAATTTATTAATTAGAAATAGAATTAATTCGGATATTAAATTTTTAAATTCAAGTCATTCATTTGATTTATTATTACAATGTGCTGGTAAAAGTACACCAGCTGATTTAACTAATATTATTAAATTTAAATGTGAAAGAAAAATAATTCTAGATATGAATAATTCTTCGGCAAATGAAACATTTGGTTTTTATTCAAATGTTAGTAAAAGTGATACATTTATAACATATTTTAATAGATTAGCTATTAATAATAATAAATTTTATGAAAAATTTTATCATTCTGTTGATTCTATTGAAGATAATAATGTTATTATTGCACCAGGTATCGTTTATTTAATTGGTTCTAAATATGTTATTTTAAAATGTCCTGAAATAGAACAACATTTATATGGTTCTTTATCATATACTAAAAATACTGTTGGATTAGCAAAAATTAGAACTAGTCATTGGGGTTTAAATGAAGAAAGTAATCCTTTATTTAAATTGCAATTAAGAGAATTTCATCCAATTGGTAAATTATCTAAATTAACATTACGTTTTGAAAATGCTGATGGTTCATTATATGATTTTAGAGGAGTAAATCATGATATTGTTTTCGCAGTTCACTATTATTCTGCTAAACAAAAAGAACAATTTACTAACTCTGTATCAAATCCAGAATATAAAATAGATTTTATGCAATATAGATATACTCAAGAAGATCAAGAACAAGAAAGTGATAGTGGTGATGAAAATAATTATTCAAGAGTAGATATGAATAATTATAAGAAAAAAGAATTATTATATGGGGGTAAAGATTATAATAATGGTTATGAAGTTGATTACGAAAAAATTAAAAATAATTTATATAATAATATTAATAATAAATCTGAATCTGAATCTGAATCTGAATCTGAATCTGAATCAGATTCAGAATTAAATGATAATTTAAAAAATAAATTAAATAATATTGATAAACTGAAAAAATGTTTTAATAATTAATTCCAGAATTCACCTGGTTTTTTATCATCAAAATTAATTTTTGCTTTTTTTGATATAAACATACATTCTATCCCTTTATTATTAATAGATGGTGTATCACATACTGTATTTTCTATACAATCTTTTTTATTTTCAAATAATACATTTTCATTTATATCTATTTCATCATTATTTCTTGCAAATATAGGCCAAAATGTTTGTTCTTTTCTTATAACTAATCCTTCTTTTGAATTATTAGCTAATTTTACTTCAGTATATATATTTTTATTTTCACTAATACATGATGGTTTCAAAGTTATTTCTATATCATCTTCATTGTCTTTTATGTTATTATTCAACTTTTCTAATTTATTTATTAAATCATTTAAATACATCATACCATCATCTCTATTATACATAAATATCCATATTATATCATCTATATGTAATCCCTTACCTTTTTTAATATTATCTATTATTTTATCAGCATATGCACTATTCATCCCTTCTTTAAAATATTTTTCCCATCTTTTTTTTGCAAAATGATGTGATTTTTCTAAAGGTTTTGCAATATTTTTTAAATATGTCGATTTATTAATCATTCTTCTTTCAGATATCAAATTCATATCATAATTATTATCAGATATATTATATTTTTTCAATTTTAAACTATCTATATTTGCTTCTTCAATTTCTTTTTTATTATTTTTTTCCATCTCTGTTAATTCTCTTTCTTTAACATCTTTATATTGCGAGTCCCAATCTACACTTTTTTCATAGTTATTTAATAATTTATTAATATCTCTTAATTTTGATACATATTTAATTAATTTACTTTCTTCATTTTTAATTATTCTATTTGATTTTTTAATATCTATATCATTTACTCCTAATTTTTTTAATTCATCTAAATCTGTACTTATTATATTATGATTAACTTCTAACAATTCTTTTTTAATTAAATATTCTATTCCATTAATTATTTCATTTGATGTAACTTTTTTATAACCATATAATATATAATTTTTTTTAATTGTCCAATCATTATTACTAACACTATCTGTTAAATTATCATACATTTTATCCCATAATTCAGTTAAATTTAAATTATCACATGATACTACACCTAAAGACTTACATAATTTTCTAACTTCATCTAATTCATTTTTTCTAATATCTTGATTTAATGCTAATGAAATATATCTAAATTCTTCACCATTACTTATTTTATTATCTTTATTTATATCACATGCATCAAATATTTTTTCTAATCCTTTTTTAATTTTTTTTTCTCTATTATTTACTAAATCTGATAATTCTGGCATACCCATAACATTATCAAATCCGAATTCTTTATTATTATCTTCAATTACAATATCATATTCATCTAATATTGATTTATCAAGAGTTTTATAATATTGATTTGATCCTAATTTATTTTTCATTACTATTTCAAATATTACATCATTGACCCAACCTTCCGGTTCAATATCTATATAGGTCCAATTATTTGTAGAATCTATTTGTGGAAAATTACGATAATCACTTAAATTTAATTGTAATTGTTCCATCCATTTTGTTACATATAATATTTTTGTATTATCTTTTTCAGGATTATATTTTTCATATAATATTAATTGATAATTTGGATGTATATTTACAGATCTCAAACTTTTATTATAATAAAAAGTAAATCTAAATAATGCTTTATTATTTATTTTTTTCCATTCTTTTATTTTTGATACCGCATAACTTTTTGCTAAATCTCCTTTATGATGATATTTGTCTATCCATTCTCTTTCTTTTAATGTTGCTGTATCATAATCCGGTTTATCTTCACCACATTCTTCGCAATTTGGTACTGTTTCATGATGACCACAACCTCTAGGACATTTTTTATATATAGGATTATCTTTAAAATCATCTTCAAAATCAGGTATTACTGCAAAATTTTCATATTTATTAAAATATATTGTATTATTAAATATTGAATATATAATAATAAATATTAATATAACAGATATTAAATTTAATATTTTATTTGAGTTTAACATTTAATTCTATCTCTGCTATTATAAATATATTTTATATTTTATTAAATATATTTAAGTTATATAATATAAAAATAAGTTTTATTATTTAATATTATTATAAAATAATGAATATATTTTGATATTGATTATTCTACTATTATTATAGAACAATATTTATAGTTTTTAATTTAACTATTTAGTTGTTGCTCTCTTTTTACATAAGGAGTTACTAACAGATACACTCTCATCTATATATTCACTATAATCTGTTTTCAATGAATTATATTTAGCAATATCTATATCATTTTTATTTACAAAATCCGAATCTGTAAACTGTTTTTGTAATAATTCATATGTTTGTTTAGTAGTTTGCATGTTGAAATTTTCATTAACTATTACATAACTATTCATACATTTGTATATGAAATATAATAATATTAGTGTTAATATAAAAATTATAATACTTATTAATTTTAATTTTAAATTAAATTTAGTCATTTTCTTATTTATTTAATTATCTAATTTTATTTTAGAAATTTAATTTCTGTATTATAATTAATAATATCACTATATATTAATAATTCTTCTTCAATATTATATAATATAAAATCAAATTCAATATCATTATTATCATAATTTTCTAATATATTTTTCCAAATAATATTATCTTCAATTAATAAATCTTTATTAATATTATCTATCTCTTTTTTAGAATTTGAATTAATTAAATCGTTCATTTTATTAAATCTATTATTTTGACAAGTATTACACATATAACCATAAATATTTAAAACTGTATCACCCCATGTATTTAAAACAATATTAGTATTATTTATTTTTTTATTACATGGACCACAACATTTATCATAATCATATTTAATATTAATTTTTCTACAATAAGTGCTTTCTATTTTACTATAATAATCTGTCAACATTTAATATAATTATTTTTTTAATTTTAAATCTTTTTTAATAAATCTTTTCTATTTTTTATTTTTTTTATATTTATTAAATGATTAAAAAATACATTATCTAAATTTTTAACATTTTTTCCTATTTTAAATTGATCTATAGAAATGTTTCTTTTTTTTAAGAAATCATCATCAATAATTATTTTTGAATTAAATATTGTAGGATTAGTTGTATTAAATAAAAGTTCTTCTAATGTTTTTGCTAATATACTCGGGTGCATACAATTTTCTTCTTTTCCAATTTTTCTTTCTATAATTGCATCTGTAAATAATGGATATTTAGTCCAAAATCCACAAACAACAGCATTATTATTTATAGATAAGTTTGCTAATGATTTCATTAAAGTTGTTTGTGCTAATTTTGATTGCATATATGGTAAAAGATAACTAGTTTTATCATCAATTGTATAAGGAGGAGTATTAAATAATATGCCAGTATAATGATCTGTATTATTTCTAATTATATCAATACAATATTTAGATAATAGCATCGGACCAATAGTATTAACTTTTAATAAAATATCAAATTTTTTTAATGTCATATTATCTATATTTTTTGTATCTAATGTTCCAGCATTATTAATTAAAAAAGATGGTTTTATTTCTTTATTATCCAGTTTGTTTAATATTTTTTTACTATTAATAATATCTGTAAAATCTAATTTATAACCTTTAACAATACCTTTTGAATGTCTATCAATACTATTTAATTCGTCAGCAATAGTTATTGCATCTGACTCTTTCCGTCCCGTAATAATAACATTATAATTATGTTTTTTAAACATCTTTGCTAATTCTTTACCAACTCCTCTTGTACCACCTGTTACTAATGCTGTTTTTAATTTATTATTAAATATCATAATATATTATTTATTATTTAATATTTAAATAATATATTATATAAATATTAAATATAATATGTATTATTATAATATATTTTATACAATAAATATGAAAAATAATAACTTAAATAGATACAATAATAATAATAAATCATTACATAATTCTAATAATACAGCACATACTAATACTATACAATCTAATACACCACAATCGGTTGAATCATCTTCACAAAATGGTGGAATAGTTAATTCTATATTTGGATCAGTTATACAAGGTGCAGCATTAGGAACAGGTTCGCAATTAGCAGGAAGAGCATTAGATTCATTAATTGGTCCAAAAAAAATAGAAATTAATAATTCAGATAAATGTAGTAATGAAATAGATTTATATACAAATTGTATAAATAATAATAATGATTTAACATTATGTAAGAATTATTTTGAATTATTAACACAATGTAGAAAAATAAATATATAAAAATTTAATATATTTTAAAATCAAATCTATCTTTATACATTAATCCATGTATTAATAATATATATAAAAATCCGTATATGATATATGTATATTTATTAATTTCAAAATATAAATAAATTATTATTATTATTATTAAAGAAATAAGCCAATGATGCCAATGTATTATAAAATTTAAATGATAATTAATATTAGATTTTTCTACAATTTTGAATCCAAAAAAAAAATATATATATATTATACCAATTATAACACCATATATAAATTTTTTTATAGTATTTTTATTATTATATTCAATTTCTAAATTAGTATTATTCATTATTATAATAAAATATATTAAAATAGTATAAAAAATATTTGAATTATTCTTATAATAATGAAAATATATTTCAATGGATTTTATTCTGGATTTTTAGATTGTAAAAATCAAGGAACAACAATTAAATTTTTTATTCATTTATTTAAAAATATATATGATACTGATGAAATTATATTAGGTAATATTGAAGATAGTGATATATTATGTGAATTTGATATGTTAATAAATACAAAAACATTAATAAGTATTAAAAAATGGAAACATACATATTTATTTAATGGTGAATATAAATGTTTAACAAATACTAAAAATTACGATTGTGTATTATTTGGTGAAAGAAATAATAATAATATTATAAATCTGCCATTATATATTTCGTATATGTTTTCAAATGATATTAAATTTGATTATAATAAACTGTATAATATACCAAAAAAAAATATATGTGTTGTAATAAGTAATCCTAAAGGTATTAAAAGAAATTATATTTTGAATAAAATTGAAAAACATTTTAATATAGATTATTTAGGGAAATATAAAAATAATTGTAATATATTAAAAGCGGAATATAATAGTAATGAATTTAAAAATAAAATAAGTGAATATAAATTTATTATTACAATGGAAAATAATAGATATGAAACATATATAACAGAAAAAATAATTTTAGGATTAAATTCAAAAATAATTCCAATATATTGGGGTTCAAAATATATATATGATTATTTTAACAAAGAACGTATATTAGCATTATTAGAAGAAGATAATGATAAATTAGATATAGAAATTGATATATTGATTGATAAAATTAAAAATATTATAAATAATGATAATTTATGGTTAGATATTGTTAATAAACCTTATTATGCATTAGATATATTAAATAATGAAAAAGAATTTAGAAATATTAATGATATAGCAATAGATATTAAAAATTTATTAAAAATTGATAATAAAAATTATTATAATAAAATATCCAAAATATATTCAATAACAGATGAAATTAATGAACCAATAAATTATAATTCTTTAGAATTAATATTAAAAAATAAATTAAATTTAAGTGAAAATAATATTAAATATATTTGTCCTACATATAAAAATACTTTATCATTAGAATTATTTAATAAATATTATACATCACAGTTTAATGGTAATAAATTTTTAAGTAGAGAAATAAAGAAATCTGAATTATCATTAATTATTAATTATAAATCAATATTAGAAGATATTATTAAAAATTATAAAGAAGGTTTATTTATAATATTTGAAAGTGATATTAAATTAAATAAAGATATAAATAAATTGAATGATTTTATATCAGTAATATCTAATATAAAAGAATGGGATTTTATACATATTGGCGAACATAATAATGATATATTTAAAAATCCATCTATTAATTTATTTAATAACTTTCATAATAATTTATCATTTATCGAAGATATTACTGATATAAATTCAAAATATAGATTAATTAGAAAATTACATACAAGATGTTGTGATAGTATAATATGGAAATACGATGCTATAAAAAATTTTTTAAATTATATGAACGATAATAATAATTATAATTTACCTTTAGATTATTATATTATAAAATATTTAGAAACTAATACAGATATTAAACATTATTGGTCTTTAAATAATTTTTTTATCAATGGTAGTAATAATAATATGATAAAAAGTACAGTACAAAATAATTAGTTATTTATATTATTAATTAATTCTATTAATTTATTTTCACAGATTTCATATGTTAAATTATCTAATATATATTTTCTTGGATTATAATTATATAATTTATCTATAAATGTATTAAAGGTTTCTTCTAAATTTTCTTTTTCATAAAAATATTCTCCACATAATTCATTCCAATATGGTATACATGTAGCAACATATTTATCATAGTCGGAATTATATTCTTGATTCATTGTTTTAACATCCCATATAAGTAGTGGTACATTACATGATAAAGCTTCTTCTAATGCAAAACCTTGACTTTCATGACATCCTAACCAAATACCATATTTAGCATCTTTTAAAAATGATAAATATTTTTCTTCATCATATTTTTTATCATAGGAAAATATCTCGTAATTAATATTTTTATACTTTAAAAATTTTTCTAAATATTCTAATTCATTTGGATCTCTATATTTATAATAAATAAATACTTTATCTCTATCTTTTAATTCTTTATCATTTTTAAACTTATCAGTATCAACACCAAATGGTAATACTTGTAAATTTAAATTATTACATAAATAAAAACTTTTCCAAATATTTTTAGACCATTCACTTGGTTGTATATACACCGCGTTATTATTTTTAATAAACATGACTTTAATATCTGGTAAAACTGAAAAATGTGGTCCAAATATAAATTTAATATTAGCAAATCTATTTAAAGCATCAATATTTAATGGCAAACTTGGTGAAAATATACAATCGATTTCATTTAAATTAAAATTATTTATTTCATTAATATTATTTATTAATATAATTTCAATATTTTTATAATTTTTTAATGCATTTAAATTTTTATTATGAATAGAATTAATTAAAATTAATTTCATTATAATTATTAATTAATTAAAAGATTTATATATATTTATTATGTAATAGTAGATATAAATATGAGAAAGTATGATAAATATTATACAAATAAAAAAATAATAAATATTTGTTGTAAAATATTTAAAAAATATATTAAAATATATAAAAATGATTTAATAATTGAACCAAGTGCTGGTAATGGAGCATTTATACCATGTATAAAAAATAGTAATAATTTATTATTTGATATTTATCCTGAACATAAATTAATAATAAAAAAAAACTTTTTGACTTATAATTATAATAAAATTAAAAAAAAATATAATACTATACATGCAATTGGTAATCCACCATTTGGTAAAAAATCTTCACTAGCAATAAAATTTATTAAAAAATGTACAGAATTTTGTGATTCTTTTTCATTTATATTACCAAGAAGTTTTAATAAATATTTTTTACAAAAATCAATACCAATAAATTTTCATTTAATAAAATCATATAATTTACCAAATGATAGTTTTGGATTTCCAGAAATAAAATGTGTATTTCAAATATGGAAAAAAAAAAAATATAGTAGAAAAAAATATATAAAAAAAATTTTTCCAAATAAAAATTATAAATTTGTATAAAAATCAAATAATCCTGATATTGCAATTAGACGCGTAGGTTCAAAAAGTGGATATATTTATTATGATAATTTAAATAATAAAAATAAAAATACGCATTATTTTATTAAAATTTTTAAAAAATATAACAAAATAAAAAAATTAAATTTAAATACTGAAAAAAATAATACATTGGCAGCTTATAGTATATCAAAAATGGATATTATAAAAAAATTAAATATTATTATTCTTTAGAATGAAAACAAATAAAAAAAAAACAACAAAAGATGTAATAATATTAATACTATTTTTAATAATTGGCATTACTGCAATATACTATCATGGAATATATAGTGTATATTAAATTTACAAAATAATTAAAATATAATATATTAATAAAGTATAAATTACGTAATGAAAAAAGATAATATATTAAATATATTATTATTATTATTGTTAATAATAACAGTAATAATAATAATATATGAAAAATATAAATATAAAGAAAATTTTAGCAAACAAAAATATAATATTATTGATAATATACTAGCAATAGTATTTATAATTTTAATTGTAATATTAATACCATCTAATATATTTTTATCAAATAAACTAAATTTTAATGTCAAATTAATAAATTAATTCTAATAATTTATTTAATTCATTTTTATTATCTAATGATAAATTATTAAATTTATCAATATCAATATTTGTGTATAATATTTTAAATATTAAATTACCATTATTTATACCTTTTCCTTCAATTTCATAAAATTCTTTATTAAAAGGTGGTATGTATATATCTAATAAATTATTATCGATATATAATATTTTATTATGATATCCATATAAATAATTTACTAAATTTAATTTAATATTATATACTATATCTATTTTATTATTATAATCATATGTAATATGTGTTATATTTTCTTGATTTTTTAATTTTAAATTAATAATAATATTATGTTCTATATCATCATCATCAATATATATTTTAGTAATATTTGGATATGAATTAGCGCAATATATATCAATAAAAATTGGTTCACTAATTCTTTTCAATATTAATCTTAATTTTTTTTTACTATTATTATATACTTCATTATATGTAACAGATAATGTAATATTATGTGTAATAGGCAAATTAGTAAATTTGTATATATTTTTATTTTTTTTTCCAATAATATCTTTGTCAATAAATATTTTTGCTAAATTTTTAATAAAATCTTTTGTTTCATCTGTATTATTTATCATATCATACCATATATCTTTCCAACTTTTAATATTATCTTCTTCAAAAAATAACTCATTTTCAAATAAATTATTTTTTTTATTAATTAGATAATTATAAGCTTCAGTTGCTTGATTAAATTTATTAGAATATAATTTTTTTTCATCATCTGTTTTATTATAATGTTTATCAGGATGGTTTTCTAAAGCAATTTTTTTATATGCTTTTTTAATTTCATCAATAGAAGAATCTTTAGAAATTCCTAAAATTAAATATGGATTATTCATATTATATTAATTTAATATACTTAACATATTCTTTAAATATTATATTAATAATCATTTAAAAATTATATATGAATTTCATTAAATATTATAAATAAATGTATAATTAATCATTATTAATTTTAATGAACAATGAATTGCATTATGATATTATTCAAAAAAATTTTAAAAATATTATTTATGATAATGATGAATTATTAAAAATATTTAATTTTATTGTTAATTATGAAAATAATATTTTATTTTATTCAGTATATGGATTCCCTTTAGATTTTATCATTGATGAAATATTAAAAGAAAAATATAAATTAAAAACTTTAATAAAAACTGAAGTTATTTGGGAAAAATCAGTAACATATTTAGAAAATCAATATTTTTTTGAAATTAATTTAATGAATCCATCTATACCAAAAGATTATTCTTTTTTAACTAAATTTATTTTACATATTTTAAAAAATAAAAATTTAACATCTTCTAAACATTTAATTATAATAAAACATATTGATGTTATGAGAGAATATTTTTCTGTTTTAAAAATTTTATTAGAAAGTTTTTCTGATAACGCTTTTTTTATTTGTACGACATATTCTATATCTGGTATAGAAGATCCAATAATAAGTCGTTTTACACTATTTAAAATAAGACTATTTTTGAATTCAGAAATTCAAAATATTTTCAATAAATATTTAAATAAACCATTAAATAAACATTTAATTAATAATCATACAAGAAATTTAATTTTTTCATTATTTATAGCTGATGTAGAAATTAATGAACCGCATTTAATAAGTAAAGAATTTTGTAGTTTTAATTTTCCACCATTATACGATTTTATAAAAAATTTTAATAAAAAAAATTATAATTTAGAAAATATAAGAAATTTTTCATATAATTGTTTTCAATATAATATAAAATTAAGTGATATAGTGTTAGATGTTTTAAAAATACCTAATTTTAAAAAAAAAACTGAAATTATTCAAATAGGAGCAGATTTAGAACATAAATTAATTACAACTAATAAAGGTAGAGAACCTATTTATATTGAAACGCTATTGTGTTTTATATTATTATAAAATTTATTTTTACATATATATGATACATATTTATCTTTTTCTTCATTATATTTATCATCTTTTATAAAATAAAAGTTATCAAAAATTTTTTTTATTAATATATTAGAAGTACAAAAATGTTTTTCTTTTAATAAACTTAAATATATATAATCTATTTTATATTTTTCTAAAAATATATTATATATTTCTGCACCACCTATTATATAAATATTTTCTATTAATTTATTATTATTACAATATTTTAAAGCATCATCTATTTTATTAAATGTTATTATATCATCATTATTTAAATATTTTTTATTATTATTTGTTAATACAATATTAACACGATTTTTTAATTTTTTATGAGGTAATGAGTCATATGTTTTAGAACCCATTATTACTGCATTTTCTTTTAAATTATCATTAGTTTTTGTTGTAATATTTTTAAATTTTATTAAATCAGATTTAATATACCACGGTATTGTATTATTTAATCCTATACCACCTTCAAAAGTACATGCTAATATTAATGAAAGTATTTTCATAATAAATATATACTAAATGTTATTATATTTATAATATAATATATTATTTAAATAATTTATTTACAAATACATACTATGTAATTTTGTATCAGTATTATTATCTATATTTTTTTTACAATATTTATCATAATAACCGATTGATACTTTATATGGTAATTTTATTTCTATATTATCTGTTTTAATATATCTCATCATATTTATCCATGATATAATATTATTAATACATCTTTTTAAACTTCGTACTCCTTGTTCTTGTGATGATGATGTAGAAATTATATATTCTAATAAATTATCATCAAATATTATATCTCCTTTTTTCATATTAAATTTTGGCAATATTTCATCTATTAAATATTCTTTTGCTATTAATAATTTTTCTTTTGCTGTATAACCATTTACATTTATTGTTATCATTCTATCTTTTAAAATTGGATTAATATATTCTTCATTATTATATGTAAATATGATAATAGATTTTGATAAATCTAAATCTATTTCTTGAAAATATTTATCTGTATATTTTTCATTTTGAATAGGATCTGTTAAATGTATTAATGTATTAATTATTTCATCCCCTCTAGATGTAGCAGATACTTTATCTAATTCGTCAAATAAAAATACTGGATTCATAACTCCAGCTTTTATTAAACATTCTAATATTTTTCCATATCTTGAACCTTCATATGTATAATTAAAACCTGATAAATATGAAGAATCATCTATTCCACCTAATGATACAAATGCCAATGGAAAATTCATTGCTTTACATATACATTCTTTAACTAATTTTGTTTTACCTACACCAGGTGGTCCTTTAATACCAATTACATATCCAGTTTTTTCTGGATTACTAATCCATTGTGCTAAAATTCTAATAATTTGTTCTTTTGTTTCGTTATGACCAAATATATTATTATCAATATTATATTTAATTTTTTTTAGATATTCACATACATCATCTGATGATGATATTTCTATTTTTCTATATTTACCAATTGGTATTTTAGATAATGTTGTTATCCAATTATTTAATTTAAAATATTCACTTGATGAACTACACATACTATTTAATTGTTCTACATGATATAATAATGCTGTTTTTACACTTTCTACAATATCATATTCTAAAAATTTAAATCGATTTGGCATTGATATAGATTCATTATATTGAATCAATTCTAATTCTTTTAAATATATGCGTTCTTTTTCATCTTCAGATAAATTATTAAAATATTTTTTCTCTTCATAACTATATTTTGATATTACTTCTGAATATTTTTTTTTCTTACTACATTTATGTTCTTTTTCATCTTTATCATCTATAATTCTACCTCTTTTATTATTATTTTTTAAAATTAATATTATATTTTGTTTTATTATATTATCATCATCTTCATAATATTCATCTTCATATTCATCTTCATATTCATCTTCATATTCATCATTATTTATTATATGATTTACTGATGATTTATAATTATTATTTTCATATTCTTCGCTTTCATCGCTTTTTTCTTCACCTTTTTCACTTTCCTCATCTTCACTTTCTTTGTCTTCACTTTCTTCTTCATTTTCTATATTATATTCTTCGTCTGTATCATTATTAACCGAATTATCATCATTATCATCATTATCATCATTATCATCATCATCGTAAATATCGTTGTCACTATCTCCATTATCATTATTTATTTTTTTTTGATTTTTATTTTCATCCTTTTTATTTTCTTTAACAGATTTAGATTGTCGCGTAAGCATAAAAATAATAATATAACTTTCTTAATATAATATAATAATATTTTATATAATTTTATTTTTTTAATAATTCTAATAATAAATCAGGTTTACTCCAATATTTTTGATTAGCATTTTTTCTAGTAGGATGTAATATTTTTGTTGAATATATTAATATATTTAATAAAAGTATTACAAAACCAATTATTAAAATAATAATTATATTATCAGGAAAAATATTTAATAATAATAATATTATTATTATTGTCATATAAAATACTAGTGCCATATTTATAAAATTAGATTGTAATAATATACGATGTTTATATATATTATTTATATTTCTATTATATTTTTTTTTATATACATATTCTTTTTCATAATTATTATAAGTATCTTTTTCATTTTTTAAAACTTTATCAACATTATTATATAGATTATTTGCTTTTTCTAATTCTATACTATCTATTATTTTATTAATTTCTAAATATCTATTATTAATATATCTTAATAAATCATTTCGTATTGTATATAAATGTAATAATTTATACTTTTCTATTGCTGTTTGTATTACATTATCATTTTGATGTTGAAAATACATACTGCATTTTGAAATATCTTTCCATGTCATATATTCATTATGATTATTTATTAAACTTCTGAATACATCATCTTCTTTTTTTAATATAGTAATATCATCAATTAATGTATCAACAATAATATTTTTATTTGATAAAAATGTAATATGAGTAATTTTATTAAAATTTTCATCTTTTGTTGATATTTCAATATTAATAATTTTTAATATTTCATTATAATAAGAATTAGATCTCCATAATATTAAATTATTTATTAATTTTTCTTTTAATAAATCAATGTTATTAATTTTCTTTGATGGAAATTTTAAATTATTTGAATCTGTATTTCCTAACAGTATTTTTATTTCCCAATGTTGATTTATTTTTTTATTACTTATAACATTTGATTTATTAATTTTATAATAAGTAAAATCTTTTATACTATTATCTTCTTCACTATTTGAAAAACTTTCTACTATATCTTCATAATGAACTCTAGTTAAATAATTGATTACAATTAATATTATTATAACTGAAAATATTACTAATAAAATTATAGATTTTGTATTTGTAGTAATATTAAATAAATATATAAAAAATATTGATAATGTTATTATACTTAATGTAAAATAATATATATAATTTTTTGTTATAATTTTATCATATTTATTTTTAAATTTAGTATAATTTAAATCTATATTATCTAATTCTTTTTTATATTTATTAATCTTTGTATTATAATCCTCTATTTTTTCTACATCTGTTTGATATATATCTTTTATAAATGTTGAATCTTTAGGTAATATTAAAATATTACAAATTTTATTTTTATTTTTATCATATATGTTTTGATTTTCCATATCTACTTCATTTAACATACATGATTTATTAAGTTTTTTAATATATTCATTTTTACATATTTTATATAATCTATCTTCTATTTTTATTGATATTATATTTTCATCTATAAAATTAAATTTAATAATATTAAATCTTTTATTATCTATTTCTATTACAAAACTATCTATTAAATTATTATAATATTTTTCTTCTTTTTTATAATCTAATATTTCTTTATCATTAATACTTTCTCTAAAATATTTCTTTATTCTTTCACTATCATATGCTGAAAATTTTATTGTTATATAAGGACAACTATTTGATATTATGATACCATAATTAATTTTAAAATAATTAATATATTTATTAATAAATCCATAACCATTTAATGATTTTATATTTAATACAGTTCTATCTATATTACTTAATAAATCATATAAGCCATTTTTATATTTTTTCAATTGATTTTCTGATTTATCATTACCGCCACATATATTAAAAACTTCTTTTTCTGCTTCAACTTCATCATTACTGTTATATAAAATATTTCTAGAAATTAATATTTTTTCAGATTCTCTATATAATGTTTGTAAGATTAAAATCTGACTATAATATTGATATAGTGATATTAAATTTCTATTAAAATTATATTCTTTCACATTTAAAAAACTATATAAATATATTCTGATAAATTGATTTAGTTTATTTGCATCATTTAATTCATTTTTATCAATATATTCATCTATATTATGAATATTATACATTTCCTGGATATTATCAATTATAATTTTGTCTTCTTTAATATCTTGATCTGCACCAAATAATCCTTTCGATATTATTTTTACAAAATCATTTGACAAAAAATCTCTTACAATATAATTATTATTATCCGATATATATAGTATTAATTTATTTTCTTTTTTATTATAAGTATAGTATATATCATCCTTAGCATAATTTTTTATTTTTGAATTATTATCATTTTGTAACTTTTTTAATTCTATTATTTCATTTTGTAATTTTTTTATATTTTTATTATTTAAATTATTTAATACATTTTCTGTTTGTATTTTTGTTAATTTAGAATAATTTGGTATTTTTAATTTTATTATTTCATTTAATTGTAAATTTTTATTATCAATTAATACTTTCAATTTAAAATTCTCTTCTTTTATTTTTACATTATCTATATTAATATCTACATCAAACTCATTTATTCTTTCTTTTTCTATATATTTTATTTCAATTTCTTCTATTGTTTTTAATAATTTATAATAGTCTTTATATTCTCTTTTAAATACCATTATATCTTCAATTAAATCAACTATAATTATCAGAAGACGCTGATAATTGAATAAATTATTATTATCAATATATTTATTTGTATTATCTTTTTTAATATAAAATAGTATTGGATCATACTCAATTTTTAATTCTGATATTATCTTAATATATTCATGAAATTTACTATCATAAACTTTTCGATCATAATTAAATGGTATTGCAAAATCCGATTTTATTATAACATTTTCATATAATTTATCTATATATGAATAGAATTCTTTATTATCTTTAATATTATAATGATAAAATTTAGATATTTGTGTTCCAAATAATTCTTTATTTTTTTCAAATTTTGTTATTATTTCTTTCATTTCTTCATCATTATTATGATGAAATTTTTCTTCTTTCTCTTCTTCTTCCTCTTCTGTTTCTATTAATAATATTACTATTCCATCTCCTCCTTTTCCACCATAACCACCTACACCACCACCTCCTCCTCCAGAACCGGTATAATTAATACCATTTCCTCCTTTTGTTAATTTATACATATTTTCTTCATTTAATTCTTCAGATGATGATAATCCATTATTATTAACTTTTAATATACCTCTCCCACCTATACCTATTAAATTTTTATCAGGAAGTTTTAATATATTTTCATAATATCCTCCTCCACCTCCTCCTCCTTTTCCACCTTCGCCAGCACGTGTATTAAATGATCCACCTCCTCCACCTGCTCCCCAATAAATTTTTTTAGGATTATCTATTTTTGTACGTCTTTTATTTATTTTATTAAATTTATTATCTATACATTCTATATTAAATTTATCTAATATTAATATCGGACAGTATTTGTTTTCGTTACCACTACCCGCATTAATATCTTGTATTGCTATACCATCACCACCCTTTCCAGTTTGATTTCCTGTTATTGAATAACTATTTTCTCCTTGTTCAGATGCACCACCACCTCCACCTCCTCTTAAAACTAAATTTTCACTATTCTCTAATTTATTATTTATATCATATGAATTACCACCATTAAATCCGTAACTATGATATTCATATGTTTTTTCTAATTCTTTTGCCATACCTTTTGTATTTCCATCTTTTTCTTCTTTATATTGTAAACCACAACTCCCACCACCACTACCGCCATCTAATCCTTTTGCTTTTTGACCTCCATATTCTATATTATTTTTTTCATTATTAACAATATCTAATGGTCTTGTAAATACATGAGATGCCCCTCCTCCTCCTCCTATTGCTAATATTGAACTTAAACCACTATTATATCCAGATTCACCCGCTTCATATTCCTGTGTTCCTCCTTCTCCACCTCTTCCTACAAATATATTATAATTAGTATTTGTACTTAATAAAAAACTATCATAATATATTACACGTCCACCACCTCCACCGCCACCAATATTATAACCCCCCCCTCCCCCACCGGCAACAATTAATGCACTTGCTCTATAAAATTTTTTTTTATCTTTATTTTCATTCTTAATTTTAAATTTAAATTCTGATATTTCATTATTTTTTTCATTATAACTAAATACTATATTTATCAATTTTGTTTTTGGATCATTAGAATAATTAGAAAAAAAAACATTTTTTCTTGAATTTATATCACATTCTATTTCTAAATTTAAATTACCTAAATCTATAACTTTATTACCATTTTTTATACTTTCATTATTTATTATAGACATATTCTATTACTTATATATTATAAAATATAATTTAAATACAACATCTATAGTAATAATATAATCCACTATTATTATTATATCTCTCTATTTTTACAATATCACCCTGTGTTAATCCTAACCATTTAGCAATTATATCATTATGTAATATATATGGCAATTTTAATTTTGAAGTAATCATATATTCTTTTAATATATCATTTATTTCTTCTTGCGATTTAACTTTTATATGTTTTGGAACATATTCATGTTTAGTTGGATTAAATAATAACTGTTTTGCATAAAAATATTGTAGTATGCCATTATTTTTTTGAAATAATTTATCATATTTATTTATTAATTGTTGTATTGGTGCAGATATTACATCATTATTAAATATTAATATAACATTTTTTTTATTATTATACTTAAGTAAAAATTTTTTTATATCTTCACTCTCTATTTTTAATTCATCTAATATTGTTTTTCTTGATTTTTTTGTCATTGCGAATATTATTGTTGTATTAGATGTATTAAATTCTAATATTTTTCCATCATTATAAAATTCATCCCTTTCTATTTCCATTTCATGTTCTTCAAATTCATCTATATTATCACCTCTTTCTTTCAACATATCTTTAAGATTCATAACAATAGTATCTATATCCATTATAAACGTCCTTTAATATTAGTTAAATAAAATATTTATATCAATTTTTTATTTTTAAATTTTTTATTCTTGGAGAAATAAAAAAATGATTTTTACTATTTGTTATTAATTAATATGTCAACATTATATGAATTTGAAAAATATTTATGTAATAAAGAAAATATTAAAACAAAAATTGAAAAATATGGAGTTGCAATATCTCCTATTTTAAATGAAAATGAATGTAATGAAATGATAAATGATAAGTGGAATTTATTAGAATTTTTAACAAAAGATTTTGAAATTCCAATTAATAGAAATGATAAAACAACGTATAAACAAATTTTAGAATTATTTCCAAATCATAAAATGCTATTGCAACATTGGAAAGTAGGACATTCAGAATTAGTTTGGAAAGTTAGACAAAATCCTAAAGTAAAAGAAGTTTTTTCTAAAATATGGGATACAGATGATTTAATTGTTAGTTTTGATGGTGCTAGTATTTATATTTTAGATAAACCTATTAGAAATCAAAATTCTTGGTTTCATGTAGATCAAAGTTATACTAGAAATAATTTTGAATGCATTCAAAGTTGGATAAATGCTTATGATACTAATGAAGGTGATGCTACTTTAGTTATATTAGAAAATAGTAACAATTTTCACAAAGAATTTAGAGAAGAATTTGAAATTATAGATAAAAAGGATTGGTTTAAATTACAAAATAAAGAACAATATGACTTTTATATTAATAATGGTTGTTTAGAAAAAAGAATTAAATGTCCTAAAGGTTATGGTGTGTTTTGGGATAGTAGAACACTTCATTATGGTAATCCGGTTGATAAAACTTCACCTGATAATTTTAATTTTAGATGTGTTGTTTATATTTGTATGACTCCTAGAAATTTAGCTAATCAAAAAGAATTAGATAAAAGAAAAAAAATATTTAACGAATTAAGAATGACATCACATTGGCCTCATAAAGTTAGATTATTTCCTAAAAATCCTCAAACTTATGGAAAAAAAATCAAAGAAATCAGTGATATAACTAGTGATATGCTATCCAATTATATAACCGAAGATGGTTTAAAATTAATTTGAAACCAGGCATTATATATGCCACTCTTCTCCATCATAATTGTAGCCTCGTGCTAGCAGCTGTTTATAGACTTTATCCTGCAACGTAATGAGTCTATTAGAATTCATCTCATTACCGGTCGCCATTAGATTGCTTCTCATCCACCTGACCTGGTTATAAAGAGATTTTAAATCATTAGTCATAATGTTATCGATACTTTGCAGATCAATTCTTCTCAATTCTTCATATGACTTTAATTTGTCTCCTCCGTTATATATTTTAGTTTTTTTAAACTTTTTACTTTTTACTTTTTTAGAGGTTTTTTTTGTTTTAGTACTTTTTACTTTTTTAGAGGTTTTTTTTGTTTTAGTACTTTTAACTTTTTTGGTTTTTGGTTTTTTACATAATTCTTTATATTTTTTAATATCTATCATTTTGCCATTTAATTTACAGTATAATTTTATTGAACTTTCTTTTTTATAAATTCTTTTATTTTTACCATTAAAAAAAATTATTTTATAAAAAATATATTTCATATTTTCCTATATTATAATAATAAAATTAATTATTAAAACCTTTTATAAATTTTTATAAAAATAAAGAAATGATCTTTTTTTAATCTTTATAATTATTAAATGGATAAATACATTTTTATTTATAAAAAAATTATAAATGGTAAGAAACGTAATATTTATCAAAAAAATAATTCTAAAAAAGAATATTTAAAACATAAAGGTCGTATGATGAATCTTGTAAATTTTATTAAAATTATTAAAAAAAAAAATTCTAAAAAAGGAGGTGGTAAAGATTTAAATCTAGATATTATAGATGATTATATTGATAAAGCTTTTGAACAGAGAGAGCGAGAAAGAAATAAATTAAAACAATATGAAAAAACAATATAAACTTCATTTAGAAAATCCATCAATGCGTAAATATAGTTTTAATGTTGGTAAAAAAATGATGGCGAGTCCAAGTATTAAATTACAAAGATATACTCAAAAGAGTCAAAAGAGTCAAAAGAAAAGTAAAAAATTAAAAACTATTCAAGAAGAAGAACAAAAAAATATTAAAAATATAGATTTTGGCGCAATACATTACAGATTAACACGTTTTTGATAAATATTTTAGTTTATAAAAACTATGACCTGTTAAATAAGCAAATAATGTACCATTAAAATATAGCATCATATTTACATATATTGTTATCCATAATGGATCATCTATATAACTATTATAATATGCTAGCATATTATAAACAGCACCTAATATACATAATGGTAATCTAAAGAATAAATATAAAATAGTATTCAATCTTTTTTGTCTATATTTTGTAATTATATCATGTTTATATAAAACTAATGAACCATATTCGATCATACCCGGTAATCCACCACATGCTATTTTATGAAAATATAATTGATTTGAATTTACAAAAATCATACCAGGAATAATTCCTAAAAATGCGAAAATAATATGATGGAAGTAATCCCAGAAATTTAAATTTTCAAAAGCAATTATATGATAAATATGTAAACAAAGATGATAATTACTTAAATAATTACTAGTATCATTTTTATCTATCAATTGATAATTATTTTTAGGATCAAATATTATATATAATAGATCAGGTAATATATTAATTACAATTATAAAATTAATTATAAAATGTATCTGATACCATCTTGCTTTATCTGTAAAAATTTCAGTAAGCGTTCTATCAAATAAATATATACTAGTTAAATTCATAAATGTATAATAAATTTGATTTGTTAGCATTATTATTTTTATTCTATTTATTGATAATATATAATATATATTTAAATATATATTTTATTTTTATTATTTATATATAATAGAAATATATACTTTTAATGCAATATATATTTTATAAAAAAAAACTTATAAATGGTAAAAAACGAAGAGTGTACAAGAAAAAAGGTTCTAAAAAATTATATTTAAAACACAAGGGTCGTATGGTAAATGTTGTTAAATATAAAAAATATTTAAAAAAAAAACAAAAAAAAAGAATTGGAGGAAATATTACTTGGGGACAGCGGTTAAGAGGGGTACAAAACGCGGCAGTTAATTTGAAAAACACAGCGACAACGAAGATTCATGATCATAATAGACAGCGAGCGAGAGAGAAGAGAGAGAAGGTAATGAGAAAAGAGCCTCTCAATCCATGGTTATTAAGAAATGAAAACCAAACAAGACAAGCTGCGCAAGTTGCTCTGGAAAAGAAAAGACAGAAGGCACGACAAGGACATACTGTATATGGAAATTTTGGCAATTTACGAGCACCAACAAAAAGATGGACCTTTCGGTAGATAATTAATTTATATTTTTTAATTTATCTATTAATATTGGATTGATATAACTTTTTAAACAAATATGATATGTATTATGTAATTTTTCAGCAACTTTTTCAATTGCTTTTTTAACAGGATTTTTTGAATTTTTAATTTCAGGTAATTTAATATATTTAAGTAATAAATTATTTGCATTCCAGGTTCTTAAATCTTTAGAAGTAATATTTGGGTTATATTCTTTTAAAAAATTATTTACATCACTAGAAGTATATTTAAATATTTTATCATCAATATTATTATTTTTTTTCTTTTTTTTTAAATAATTTATGATCTTATCATTACAACATTCAGATAAATTTCTAACACCTTTTTTACCAATAAAATCGATTATTAAATTTTTTTTATTAAATTTTAAATGATTGTATTGTAATGTTGTAATACCATATGAATTATTTTCACATTTATATTTTTCATTACCGATTCTAAAACCACAATAGATAATTAAATAAATTATAATAGAAATTTCATAATTTTTAATATCTAATTTATGACTTTCATTTATAGTTTTATTAATATCATCAATAATAATTTTAAATATTTTATTTAATTTTAAAATTTTTTTATATTTTTTTTGATGTTGTAACTTAACATATTCGGGATTATAAATAACTTGTTTTCTATTTTTATTATCAAACCCATATGCTAAAATTTTTTTATTTTTTCCATCTGGATAAATATAAACATTTTTGTATGCTGGAGGTATTCTAATAGTCATCTCTATTATATAAAAAAATATTATAATTATATTATATAAAAAAAAAATTAATCGGATAAATCATCGAAACAATCATCACTGCTATTAGATAAATCATTAAATAATGATTATTTACATGAGAAGGAGAATTAATAAATGATGAAAAAATTAATAATAATAATTCATATATTAATAATACAGTGCTTGGATTTGTTGGGTAATGAAATAAAAATAAAAAAATAAAAAATTTTAACTACAAGAGAAAAGAAAAACTTGAAAAAAAAAGAAAGAAAGACGCGATAAAGGATTACAAACTGATTCTAAAGAAGATTAATAATTATTTAAATGTAAATATTTATTAAAAAAAAATTTATGGAAATAATCTGTTTATCTAATTATATTAATTAATTTACACAATTTAATATAAAAGTTAAATAATGGATTTTTTTTATTAATATTATTATATAATAATTTATTAATTTTTAAAAAATTTTTATAATCTTTTGGATAAAATCTTTTAAAACATTTTAAATAATCTATATAAAATGATATGTATTTTTTCGAATTTAATAAAATTAATAATTTAGAAATTATATTATTTTTATA
>Ga0181555_1000200_pt1 | contig 59299 bp, 52 predicted proteins | sample 011ome_15_FD_145601 | JGI IMG/M metagenome (GOLD analysis project Ga0181555, IMG submission 145601) | Coastal salt marsh microbial communities from the Groves Creek Marsh, Skidaway Island, Georgia - 011504AT metaG (spades assembly) | ecosystem: Environmental > Aquatic > Marine > Intertidal zone...
ATCTTTTTTTACTCATTTTCTTTATGTTTTCTAAAGTTTCTAATACTTATATATAGAACCAATGGTTCTACTGAGTTGTAGATTACTTTAAGAAATACTTAATCTACCGAGATACTACACCTGACACATGGGGGAAGTACCCAATAATGACCAACACTCACCGATAGGTAAAACCAGTCATTAGTGTTCCGAGAGGTAAAGAAGAAAGGTCTGAACTCGTAAAAATGCAGATAGGTTGAATTCTTGTTTGAGTGTCTGTTAGATTCAACTGAAAAATGGAAATAGTTTTTTAAAAGGGAATTTCCCTTAATGGACTCACTATATCTAATTGTGAAGTAGTAGTTAGAATTTAAATAATAGAAAAGTTTAAAATAAAGAGTATCAACCTTGAACTGATTAAGTATTTAGAGTAGGAGGTTATTACTGTTTTTTAAAATACTCTGAAAGGAAAAAAATATGATAAGAAATATAACAGATGAACAAGGAAGACATATGGTAGATATGTTAAAGAAGAAATCAGAACTGATTAAGAATTTCTACCATAAAATAGAGAAGTATAGATTATCAGGTGATAAACAAACCTATAAGAGAAAACTTAGAAAACTATTAGAGAAAGGAGAGATAAAAGTATATGGAAAAAAGATTGAGTAAAAAGGATTTGATGGAACTCTACGGAGTAGATAGAGTAACCATAGAAGATTGGAGAAGAAGTAGAGGGTTAAAGATGATAGAGGTATCCACTCATTCAAAATACATCACAGAAAAGGATTTATTAGAGTGGGAGAATAGTATGAAAGGTAATATTAAAGTTAAGAGGTTAATTAATCAAAGTGTATCAGAATGAAGGAATAAGAAGATTTGATAGACTCTCCTATAAAAGGATTATTCAACTACTCTATCAGTATTTCAAAGATGAGGTTTCTTGTAACTGGGAAAATACTTTTTTCCCAAAATCCTCTTCAATTATTGTAGAGGGATTTTATGTCTATAATTTTGTGTTTTAGGAAGGTCTATATCCTTTATTCAATTTAATAGATGTACCTTACAAATGTAGGTACATATTGTCCTCTTTCATCCTTTTCATTTATCAATAAAGAATCATTACCGATTCTGGATGCAATTGTTCGTTTTTTGTTAACCTCACGGATCAAACTCAGGGATTCTAATATCCTTGTGTTTTAACTATAATAACTATCCCATGGAAATACCCCTAATAGGCGTTATTGGTACGTCAATGAAAGAAGATGAAAGACGAGTACCTATTCATCCAGAACATTTGGATCGTATACCTTCCAATATTCTAGAAAAACTCATCTTTGAAAAAGGATATGGTTTACCCTTCAATATATCTGATGAGGAATTATCTCAACGAACGGGTGGGGTCTCTTCTAGAACCTCTCTATTATCAGATATTGGGATTGTAATTATCACTAAACCAGTAGTATCCGATTTAAAAACATTGAAGAAAGGAGGTGTTTTATGGGGCTATACACATTGTGTTCAACAAGAAAAAATGACACAAGTAGCTATTGATAGAAAGTTAACTCTTATTGCTTTTGAAGATATGTTTGTGTGGAAACCTAATGGTGAAATGGGGAGACATACTTTTTATAAAAACAATGAGATGGCGGGTTATAGTGCCGTTATACATGCACTACAATTGAAAGGGATTGACGGTCATTATGGTAAACAACGAAAGGTGATTGTTTTTAGTTTTGGTGCGGTAAGCAGGGGAGCAATCTACGCCTTAAAAGCACATGGATTTCGAGATATTACTATTTGTATACAACGTCCAGATCATGAAGTTCGGGAAGAAATATTGGATGTAGAATACGTTCGTATAGAGAAAGGTTGCTCGAATGAACCACGTTTAAAGATAATTGAGCACGATGGGTCTCAACGTCCATTGATGGATTTGATAAGTACTGCGGAAATAATTATTAATGGAACATATCAAAATACTGATGACCCAATTGATTTTGTGATTGAAGATGAGTTGGATAGTTTAAAAGATGGAAGTTTAATCATTGATGTAAGCTGCGATGAAGGGATGGGATTTTATTTCGCTAAACCCACAACTTTTAAACACCCAATCTTTAAGGTTGGTACAATAGATTATTATGCCGTAGATCATACTCCTAGTTATTTTTGGGAGAGTGCATCTCGCTCGATTTCTGCTGCATTAATTGTATACTTAACCGAGGTATTAGCTGGGAAGAAAAGTTGGGAGAACAATGCTACTATTAATAATTCAATTAATGTTTTGGAAGGAGTAGTGGTTAAGGAAGTAATTCTCCGTTTTCAGCATCGAGAAGAAGAGTACCCTCATTTAATTAACTAAAGACAATTATCTTATTTATTTTAGTAGATGTAATAGTTTATAATATCAGGCAAATCTCATATAGTGATTGTAAAACGGGAATAGCAAATACTGTTATTGATCATGAAAGATTTAATCACCCACCAATCAGATTTTGACAATAAAGTTCTGTAAGTCATACCTCACAAAATTCCTCCCCAACATATCACAAACCCTTCCTGTAGTTCCACTACCCATAAAAGGGTCTAATACCAATTCTAACTCTTTGGAAGTAAAACTGATGTTCAATATTTCGAATGAGTTATCTACATAGAAAAACCCTGAAAAAATCTTCAGGCTTTTTTGATTCTAAATAATTTGTACCATATGTTTAGATACTTAGTGAGTTAGTTCCTTCATTTAATTTGTATTCTTTATTTTTCCAAATAAATGTTCCGCTGGTGTTTGCTGGAAGTGAAAAAGTTGCTTTCAAGACTCCCTTTTTCTTTTTGTAAGCTACCTCTATGAAACCATTTGGATGAGGAATTGATCCTGATATATCATCAAATGAATCGATATTAGGTTTAATTAATACTGAAGAAAACTGTGGTCCATTGGATTGAATTCCTAGAATAATTCTAAAAAATTCAACATTAGGACTTGATCCCCAGGCATGACAATCGGAGCGAGTGGTTTCAACCTGAGATGTTTCTCCCCATGTCGTAAGCCCTAAATCAATATTCTTTCTCCATATATCTAACCAATTTAAATATTCACTTCCCAATCCAGCTTCAGCAAGTGCTAAATGAAGATAATAACTAAAGTAAATTGAAGCAGGGGCCAATGAAGTATCATTTAACATCATTTGACCCATTTGATACTTCTTTTCTTGATTGACAATTCCAGCTAATATTGCTAATGAATTGGTATGTTGTGAAAATTTATCTTTTTCAGGTGTATCCGCATACAATCCTCTACTTTCATCCCAATATTTGGTGTTTATTGTTTGAATTAATTGATCTATGTACGAACTATAGAGCTTAACAAATTCAACACCTCCTGTATGTTCTTCAATTTTAATTGCTGACTGCAGAGCATGTAATAATTGTAAATCAAGTAAAGCCGAAGAACCATCTTCACTCATTGGACCCGTTCCCATTCTCCATTCAGGAACCCAATCAGAATAATTCCAACCAGGAACATTTTTAAGCGATCCATCCTTGTCTACAAAGGACAAAAAGTAATTGAGTATTTGTCTTGAACCAAGTATTTTAGATTTAACAAAATTAGGGTCTTTTCCGTATAAATGATAATCGTACAAAGTACTAATATGCCAAAGAGAGTAAGTAGGAATAACTTGATTTTGAACATCTGGATAGCGACTTAAAGTAAACCCATCTGCCTGTCGAGATTGATCAATTAAATTAATAGCATTTTTTGCCAATCTATCATCACCACTATTAAAATAAGAAACAAACATCTGAATCCTTGTATCTCCTACATATTGTAGACGTTCATAAAACGGACAATCCATATAAGTGTCTACAGAACATAAACGAGCAGTTCTCCATCCAATCTCCAAAATCTGATCCATTTCATGATTATCTACATGAAGTTGTGCATTCATTTTAAAGGGATAGCCTACAAAGGTTCCAAATAAATCATCGATAGTTAATGCCTCAGATTTCGTCTCAACATCTAATTGTAAATAGCGATAAGTTCTATAAGATAGCGATGAAAATTCTTGATTTTTAGATCCATTTGAAATAATACTGTCCAATCTTCCGATAAACTTTTTACTTTCTACCTCATTTCTGTTACCTTTATTGCGATCCTCACCATATAATCCTTCGGCATATCGCAAATTAATATTAGCATCCTTTCCTTTGCTAAATTGAAGCGTTACAAAAGCATTTGTTAAATACTCTTGATCCAATAAAATAGATGCTTTGGTATTAGCCGGTATTTCAAAAGCCTTCTCCTTTGATGGAAACTCTTTGGGGGTTTCGACTCCTGAAGTTCTTCTTACCTTTTTTAAACGTTCTTTTTTTAATTCCATATTTGGAATTATAGACGGTTGAAGTTTCCATCCTTTTCTAGATAAAAAACCCATTCCACGTTGAGTTTCACGAAAAATCATCGTCGCATATTTCCACTGTGAATCATCATATTGAAATTGTTTCCATCCAGAAGGAATACTTTTATTCATTTGAACAAATTGACCAGCTCCTGCTGCGTAATAACCAGGAACTTGCTGTTTTAATGGATTATAACTCTCATCTTGTATACATTTCCAAGTTTCATCAGCATTTATAATTGTTGCAACCTCATCTTCTGCTTGTAGAATAAAACCTGTTTGATAAGAAAACTGATTGACAGGCTTCATACTCCCTTCATTCCAAACTTCAGATGCTATTATATTTTCGCCTTCCTTTAAATAGGGTGAAAGGTCAACAGTTTCATAATTCCAATGACTTAAATCTCCAAGTGCAGGTCCATTTATTACAAACTCTTCATTAACATAAAGTTTATACTTATTATCACCAGATATTTTTACTCTGAAGCTACTAGGGACCTCATTTAATTTAAAAGTTTTTCTAAACAAATAAAGTCCAGCTTCTTCTTTATCAATTCCTGGAACGTTAACCCATTTGGTAGTCCATTCTGGTGTGGTATTTCTAAATTGACTAAACATTGTCAATGAGAAAAATAAGGCTCCGAATATTAAAAAATATTTTTTCATAGATATTTATTTAAAAAGTCAAGGGGGGCGATACCCCCCTCAACTAATTTATTAAAAAAACTAAAATTTATTGATTTTGGTTTAACATGGGGTAATGAAAAAACAAAACCCTGTAAATCAGTGACTTACAGGGTTAAAATGTGGTACCTCCAGGAATCGAACCAGGGACACAAGGATTTTCAGTCCTTTGCTCTACCAACTGAGCTAAGGTACCCCGCTTTTAAGCAAGTGCAAATATAATGGGCTTTTGCTTCCCCTCAAAAAGAATTCAACTATTTTCTTTGTAATTTTACATCTTCAACTTTAACAGTAGATGCAACTCGTCCTTGATATCGGCAATACCTTAATGAAATCCTATGTGTTTGATCAGGACCAACAGATTGATTCCTTAATAGTTACACCTGCAAATTGGCAGGCTTCTCTAAGCGAAATGATGCAGCGAAACCCTAGCATTACAAAGGCTATAATAGCGGATGTTAATCAATCTTTTTCAAGGGAATTGGAGGCCCTTTTGGGAAAAATCCCTACGATTCACTGCTCTACCAAATTAAAATTACCTTTTACAACACAGTATGATTCCAACACCCCTCTTGGGTCCGATCGGATTGCTTTACTAGCGGCATGTAGTCTGATGTATCCCCACACGAATGTATTGGCAATTGATTTGGGAAGCTGCATTACTTACGATTTGCTGGATGAAGCCGCTGTTCATCATGGAGGATCCATAAGTCCCGGATTTGGGATGCGGTACAGGGCCATGCATTCATTTTCTGGCACCCTCCCTGCACTCGATTACCAACTTCCGAAAACCCTCCAAGGGAAATCAACTGAACAGGCTATGCATGCCGGAGTTTTTTTCGGGATACAGCATGAAGTGGAAGGGATGATTCATCGGTATCGAGAAGAATTTCAAAATTTAACGGTTATTTTAACAGGTGGTGATGCTGAAAGGTTGCCAAAACCATTTAAAAATGGCATATTTGCCCATTCAAATTTTTTAGCCAAAGGTTTGAACCACATCTTAGCATTGAATACAAGTTCATGACACGAATCATCTCCGTCTTAATAATTTTTTTGCAGCTCCAGCTTGCTATGGCTCAAAGTGGTTCCGCGTCTCCTTACTCTTCTGCTGGCTTAGGAGAACGCAATTTTAACGGAACCCAAGCCACAAGACATATGGGAGGGCTTGATGTGTTTACGGATTCCATACATGCTAACCTAAACAATCCAGCCAGTTACGGCTTTCTTAAGGTGACCACCTATTCGGTAGGGATACATTACAGAAATACCAATCTCGCTTCGCTGACTGAAAATCGAGATGCAGACGATGCTTCTTTGGATTACTTAGCGATCAGCATACCCGCAGGAAAATTTGGTTTTGGTTTTGGAATATTACCCTATTCTTCCGTTGGCTATAAGATTGAAGCTATCGATTCAAACACATCGGGAGGTTTAGATTTACTAAACCGTTATGAGGGTCAAGGAGGGGTCAATCAAACCTATCTTTCTGTTGGTGTACCTTTAGCCTCTTTTTTAGCGGTTGGGGCAAGCGTTCAGTATAATTTTGGAACCTTATTTTACCGTACAGGTCAATTTGTTGAGGGCATTGACAACGGTACTTTTTTGACAAATCAGTCCAGTGTTTCTGGATTCAACTACCAATTTTCAGCTCAAGCCAATATCCCAATTCAAAAAAAATACCTGCTGCAAGGAATGTTTTCTTTTCAGCCAGAAGCCTTTTTAAACTCTCAAAACGATCGTATTTTTTATACCCAGTCGATCTCTAACGAGACTGTCGTGGATTTTGAAGAGATTAATTTAGCCGCCCAAGGGCTCGAAAACACAAGGCTTGAAACCTCTGAAACGACCAAAATTGGCCTTGGTTTTGGGGAAACCAAAAAATGGTTTTTGGGCATTCAAAGAAATTCGACAAAATCTGCTAACTTTAGCAACGATTTTTTTAGCCGAACTAACGTCGACTATAGAGATGCCAAGCAATGGTCTGTTGGTGGATTTTATATTCCCAACTATGCATCGTTTACAAGTTTTTGGAGTAGGGTGGTTTACCGTTTCGGATTCCGGTCTGAACAAATGAGCCTTATTGTAAATAACGTTCCCTTAACAGAAACTGGCATATCTTTTGGTCTTGGCTTACCGTTAGGGAGCCTTTCCAACGCCAATGTTGGATTTGAACTGAGTCGAAGAGGGGAAAAAGAATCAGGTTTAATTCGAGAAACCATGGTAGCAATGCGAATCGGATTATCCTTAAACGATATTTGGTTTATAAAGAGAAAGTATAATTAAAATTTCAAATGATGAGAAAACTTTGTGTGATCGCACTAATTTTTACAGGACTTTACCAGACTACTGTTCTTGCTCAAGACATTAATGCATGCAGGCAAGACCTTTCCATATTTGCAGAGTCTGCAAAAGTAAAAAACTTTAAAGCGGCCTACGAACCCTGGATGCGCGTTAGAAAAGATTGTCCTACCATCAATGTGGCAATTTATTCCTACGGAGAACGCATTTTAAAGGATTTCATAGAAAACGGAACTCCTGAAGAGCAACAGACCTCTAAGACCGACCTGATTAAACTTTACGACGAGTGGGTGCAAAATTTTCCTAAAAAAGGACTCCAATCGGTAGTTGGGGATATAATCAGTAAAAAAGCCCAGGCATTACTGGATTACGAACTAGCGGATTTAAAAGTTATTTACGACACTTTTGACCAGGCATATCAACAAGACGCGGCAAGTTTTACAAACCCCAAATTTTTATACAATTATTTCAAAACCTTATACGATCGATATAAAGCAGGCGATGCGGAGGTCACCATGGAATTATTGTTTAATAAATACGAGGAAATTTCTGAAAAATTCGAATTTGAAGGGACAGAACTCGCTAAAAAACTGGATGTCATCCTTAAAAAAGAAGAGGCAGGAGAAGCACTCTCGAGCAGAGACTCTAGAAATAAGCGGATCTATAATGTAAACTCCAATGCAATTGGAACCTTCTTATCTAATTTAGATGCCATTATTGCAATAGAAGCTACCTGTGAAAACTTGATTCCACTTTATCAAAGAAACTTTGAAGCGAATAAAACAGATGCTATTTGGATCAAACGAGCAGCGAGTAGAATGGACAGTAAGGATTGTTCTGACGATCCACTATTCGTTACACTGGTTGAAGCACTTCACGCGTTAGAACCCTCTGCAGATTCAGCCTATTATTTAGGACTGTTAAACGATAAAAGCGGCAACGCTGATGAGGCTTTAAAATACTATGAAGAATCCATTGCTTTGGAGACGGATGACTACAAGAAAGCAAAAATTCTTTTAAAAATTGCCAATAAGTTTAAGACAGCTGGAAGATTTGCTTCAGCCAGATCCTATGCCAACAAAGCCCTTGGCTTTCAACCCTCTTTAGGTCGTGCTTATTTACTCATTGCCAATATGTATGCCGATAGCGCAAACCAATGTGGAGATTCACAATTCAACAAACGAGCCGTGTATTGGCTTGCAGCAGACATGGCCAAAAAAGCAGGCCAAGTGGATGCTTCATTGAAAAAAGTGGCAAGCCAAACAACAGAGAGTTATATGGGTAGAGCTCCGAGTAAAACCGATATTTTTACTGAAGGAAACGCAGGTGCTGTAATCAAATTTGATTGTTGGATCAACAGAAGCGTGACCGTTCCTAGTTTGTAAATGAAAACTTATTTCACAGTAAAGTGTAAAGGGCTTATGGTAGCAACCATGGCCCTTTTTATTTCTTGTGGAGACAATGCTCAGGCGTTGAAGGAAATCAACACTGATTTGCAAGAGCCTTTAGGTACGGCATCTAACATCAGGATGATCTATACCGATTCCATAAAAATTCAAGCCATACTTACCGCACCCAAACACGTAGATTATACCAATCTTAGTTTTCGTTATGCTGAATTTCCAGAAGGGTTAAAAGTTATTTTTTACGACGAACTCGAACAAGAAAACGAAGTTGTGGCAGATTATGGAATTTTATACAACGATACCAAACTGATCGATTTAAAAGGAAATGTACGTTTGCAATCGCATGACGGCTCTGTACTTACTACAAGCCAACTTTTTTGGGATGCAGAGTCGGAGTGGCTTTTTACAGAACAACCCTTCAAATTTGAAGATACGGACTATAATTTTGACGCCCTAAGATTGGATACCAATAAGGGATTTACTAAATTTCAGACGGGAAGTCTTATTGGAACAGTAACGGTTTCAGAAGAAAAAGATTCCTTAGACCAACAATGAAAAACCTTAGAATTTCAGAAATTTTATATTGGGTAATTGCTGTTATTTCAGCCTATGAGGCCTTTGCGCGTTGGGAGCTCAATCGGGAGCGCGCCTTGTTGTTCGCTGGATTTTGTGGGGTATCCATCTTTATGGCACTTTTCAGAAGGCATTATCGAAAAAAATTCGATAAACGCTCAAATTCTTCAGAATGAGCCCCACCGACCTGGTCATCCTTGTTTGCTTGCTTTTATCCGCCTTTTTTTCAGGGATGGAAATTGCATTTGTATCCTCCAACCGCATTTATCTTGAGATAGAAAAGCTTCAACAGGGGCTTACTTCAACCGTACTAAAAAACATTACAAAAAACCCCTCAAGATTTATCGCCGCAATGCTTTTGGGTAACAATATTGCCTTGGTCGTATACGGTATATTTATGGGAGAAAGAATTCTTCAATTGTTTTTCCCCAATACGTTGCTTTCTGGGGAGGCTAGTTTGACTATAGTTTTTTATCAAACACTTCTTTCAACTGGGATAATTCTTCTCACTGCAGAATTTCTACCCAAAGTTTTTTTTCAACTCTACGCCAATACGTTTATTAAAATTTTTGCTGTACCCGTTGCCCTATTTTATTACCTATTTTACCCCTTTACTTTTTTAATCATTGGTTTAACGGATGTAATATTAAAACGATTTCTCAATACCGAAACAGATCAGGTTCAGCTGTCCTTTTCTAAAATAGAGTTGGGAAATTATATTGAAGAACAGCTTGAATCAGCAAAGGACAAAGAAGAACTTGATTCTGAAATTCAGATTTTTCAAAATGCTTTAGAATTTTCAGAAGTAAAAACAAGAGAAGCTATGGTTCCCAGAGCTGAGGTTATAGCAGTAGAGGAATCTACCTCTTTAGAAGAAATTACTTCTTTGTTTATATCCACAGGCCTGTCCAAAATCCCCGTTTACAGAAAAAATATCGATCAAATATTGGGGTATGTACACGCCTTTGAAATGATGAAAAAACCCAAGGGGATAAAAAACATTTTAATGCCAGTAGCCTATGTCCCAGAGACCATGTTGGTCAATGATGTACTGAAACTGTTGACAAGACAACACAAAAGTATCGCAGTAGTTATCGATGAATACGGAGGAACTTCCGGGATCGTTACAGTAGAAGACATCGTGGAAGAACTCTTTGGTGAAATTGAGGATGAATACGACACCCAGGAACATGTCGAACGGCAGTTGGGGGATGAAGTTTTTGAATTTTCAGCACGCTTGGAAGTGGATTACCTCAATCAAAAATACCACCTGAGTTTGCCAGAAAGTGAGTACTACGAAACGCTTGGAGGCATGATTGCATACACCATAGGTGAAATTCCCGAACAAGGGGAGGAAATCGAACTCAGTCCGTATATCTTAAAAATTAAAAAAGTTTCGGCGACTAAAATTGAGCAAATTATACTCTCCAAATCAGAAAATGAATAATACGACCGTCCTAAGGGTTGATGTACTGATATTTAAGGCTCAGAGACTTTCTTAATTCACAGGAATAGCTTATTTTCGCAGACTATCAAAAAAAATAGCAATTATGGCCGTTTTAGGAAAAATTAGACAGCGTTCGATCTTCTTGATTTTAGTAATCGGGATGGCGCTTTTTGCATTTGTAATCTCAGGAGTATTCGACGGAAATTCTGCCAATGCTGGACCTACCGATCCCATCGCCGTGGTAAACGATGAGGAGATTGACGTGATGTTCTTCCGTCAAATGGTGGAACAAACAGAGAGAGCCTATAACTATTCCACTTTACAGTCAGTAAACCTAGTATGGAATCAAGCCCTTCGCAATACTATTTTTGACCAAGAATTTGAAAAATTAGGAATCGATGCAGGAAAAGATCAGTTGGAACAAATCATTTCATCGGACGATGCCGTAGTCAACAATCCAAATTTTCAAAACGAGGCTGGATTTTTTGATTTTGGAATCTTTACCGAATATATCGCTCAAATGCGTTTACAAGAACCAGCTGCCTATGAAAACTGGAAAGCGCAAGAGCGCAGCATCATAGGAGTAGCCAAACAAAGAATTTACTTAGATCTTATCAAAGCAAGCGGTGCGATGACGGAGGCAGAAGCCAAAGCACTCTACCACTTTGAAAATGACAACATCAATATCGAATACGTACAAATCCCATTTGATATCATTCCTGACAGTCTAGTAAGCGTGACTGATGCAGAAATAAAGCAGTACATCAAAAATCACGAAAAACAATACGAAAGAGGAGCAAGTCGAAATTTACAGTTTGTTTCTTTTGATGAGAATCCTACAGAAGACGACTTGGCGAGTATTAGACTCAGATTGGACGGGCTTAAGGACAAGCGAATAGCCTACAACGATGTTTCTAAACTCACCGATACCCTAGAAGGATTTAAAACGACAAAAAACATCATTGACTTTGTAGACCGTTATTCTGAGATTCCTTTTGATTCTGTGTACCGCCCAAGAGGACAATTTAACAATGAGTATGCAGACATTCTCTTTGGATTGGAAGTAGGAGAAGTGTTTGGTCCCTACAGAGACGGACAATTTTTTAAAATTTCAAGACTACTTGATCGCAAAGAAAATGCATCGCTCAGAGCAAGTCATATCTTAATCGCCTTTGAAGGTGCTACCCGAGCAGCAGCTACTGTAACAAGAACAAAAGAAGAAGCCCGCGCTGAAGCCAACCGAGTGTTGCGTTTGGCTAGAAGAGGGAAAAATAACTTTGCTGAACTTGCCAGAGCGTATTCTGATGGTCCAACCAAAACAAGAGGTGGAGATTTAGGGTTTTTCCAAGAAGGTCAGATGGCTGAAGAGTTCTACAATTTTGTAAATACAAACAGAGTAGGGAGAATAGGCTTAGTAGAAACTGAATTTGGGTTTCACATCATTAACGTTACAGACAAAGATGATTTAGCAATGATAGCCGATGTTGCCAACGAAGCAATAGCCTCTGATCAAACGGCCAATGAAGTATTCAGAAGTGCTACCAAATTTGAGATGGAAAGTAACGACTCCAAAGACTTTTTAGGTGTGGCGCAAAAAAACAATTATGAGGTACGTCCTGTTAAGCAGGTCACTGCTCTTGAAGAAAACTTGCCTGGCTTGTACAACCAACGCCAAATTGTTCGCTGGGCTTTTGAAGACGATACTAAGGTAGGAGACATCAGAAGATTTGCCCTAAGCGGCGGCGGTGGATATGCCGTGGTTCAATTAACAGCTGCCAACAAAAAAGGCTTGGCAACCCTTGATGAAGTTGGACCTCAAGTAAGAAAACAAATCATCCAAGATAAAAAAGCGGCGCTGATTAAAAAGCAGTTTCAAGGGGTGGATTCCCTGGAAGCGCTTGCAGAAAATCAAGATCTTACCTTAGAGACCGCATCAGCCATAAATCAAAAGAACCCCACCCTAGTAGGAGCAGGTAACGAACCTTATGTTGTAGGGGCTACCTTTGCTATGGAAGAAGGGTCGGTTTCTGAATTGATTCAAGGGGATCTTGGAGTCTATAAAATCAAACTTCTGAAGAAAAATACCGCCGAACCTTTAGAGGACTACCAACAGTATGCAAAGGAATATTTACGGGATGCTAGTTTTGCCTTGCTGGACAATATTTTTCTCGCACTAGAATCTTTTGCTGATATCGATGACAACAGATCGTTGTATTATTAAACAATACTAGTAAACAACTTTTAAACCCCTTGTAAATCAAGGGGTTTTTTGTTTTGGCACGAATTTTGTTTTTCTTAGACAAAAAAGCTAGAAATGAAATTTTTCCAAAGCAATTCGAAATCTAAATCCCGTCAGAATAGAGAATTAGTCCATTCTGAATGGATCTGTGAAGCTACTGGAGATGCGATGGCTTCTTTTTACAAACTTCGATTTGGCTCAAACGGCTCTGTAGAGGGTTGGGTAAAATACAGAGACGAAGCAGATGAAGTAAAGGTATTTACAGCTATTTACGAAAAAGAAAAAAACCTCTTGAAGTTTTATAAAGAGGATGATGTATTTGTGGCTGTGTACAGTAAAAATAAAATCGCTGCAGTTATAGACGGGCAAACGATGAATTTTTTACGCTCCGCCTAATTACTGTATCACAAGAGCATCTCTCTAAAATACAAAATGGTTTTGTATCCCTTTTGTCTAAAATATTCTGGGCTTTGTCGAGTTCCAGAGACCCATACAAAATCTCCACCCCATGCGCCTAGACTTTTAATAGCCCCCTTAAAGTCTGGAAAAAACATGTCTTGTACACTGGTTTGATGTAAAAGCTCACCCACCAAACGTTCGTGTGTTTTTAGATAATCGTTAAAACGAGTTTGTTCGGAACAGCTAATAATCTGGTCAGTTAATTGGCTCAAGCTATCGATATAGGACTGATCCACCTTTTCAAAATCAAATGCCGCTACAGCTTCTTGACTATTTCGCTTTTTGTTTAAGTGAACAAAAAACAAATTGTCTTCAAAAGGATAGGACAATTCAACGGCTTCAATTTTTGGATTGTTTTGGTTTCTTCGATAGGTGATGGGACTTTGCGCCAGTGCACAAGCAATATCGTAACCGCTTCCGCCAAAACTGTGAGCCAACAACTCATAGGGATTTGTTTCTGCCCATTGGGCTATATTGGCAACCAAGGTGGAGGAACTGCCGAGGCCCCAACTGCGATCAAATTCCAAATGGCATTTTACTTCTCCTCCTTGCGTCAAAAAAGTGGGGTTCATTTTTTTTGATGTTTTGAGAAGTGTTTGAAGTCGGGAGGCTACTTCAGCATCTGAAGACGAAATGAGTTCTAGACTGTGGATAGTGAAAACTGCTTCAAACCAAATGCATTTTTTAGTATCAAAACTTTGCCAATACAGTTTGCCGTCCTCACTTGGGGTATACATCAGGCTTTGCCCCATTTTACAGGGAACAGCTAATGCTTTTGCACTTTTTAGTACCGCGTATTCACTGGTGAGGAGTAGTTTCCCGTGACTGTAAACAGTTTTCATTTACGGAAGGGTATTTTGTAAAAATTGACCTACGGCTTTCACACTTACCGTATGGTTTTTAAAATGGGTAATGGCCTGTTGTTTTTGATTTTCTGATGCACCCAACTGATTGAGAATATTCAATAAATGCATTTTCATATGCCCCTTCTGAATCCCTGATGTTACTAAGGAGCGCAAGGATGCAAAATTTTGGGCGAGTCCTGCAACAGCTACAATTTTCATTAAGGTTTTTGCGTCTGGATTACCTAAAAGTTCCATACTCCATTCTACCATAGGGTGTAATTTGGTCAAACCACCTACAGTACCCAATGCCAGGGGGAGGGTAAGCTCCATATGAAACACCTCGTCTTTGATGTATGCACTGCTCAGCGAACTGTAGCGTCCTTCTCTAGATGCATAGGCATGCACCCCAGCCTCAACTGCTCTAAAATCATTGCCTGTAGCAACTACTACGGCATCCACCCCATTCATGATTCCTTTGTTGTGGGTCACCGCTCGGTAAGGTTCTTGTTTCGCAATTTCAACGGCGTGGACCATTTTTTTTGCAAAATCGGCTCCCGTCCAATCTTTTGAGGGAGAAAGTTCTGAAACGGGACATTTCACCGCAGCGCGGACCAAACATTCAGGCACATAATTGGAAAGTATGCTCATGATGATTTCAATTTGTCCCTCTTTTTTGGGGTCAAGTTTCTTTTTAACTTGTGTTTCAAGTGTAGATGCAATACTCTCAAGACAGGAGTTGATGTAATTTGCTCCCATTGCATCTGCCGTTTGAAAGCGCAAATGCAACTGAAAATAGTCGGGAATTAGGTCGCTTTTGTCTATTAAATCGATGGACTGAATTCCTCCACCGCGTGCCTCCATGTTTTTGGAATAAGGGGCTGTAGATGCAACAAGTTCCGATTTGTGATCGTTGAAAAAGGAGTGAAGCAACTGTTTGTCCCCAGTAAATAAGAAGTGGACTTGCCCCACCTTTATTGTATCCACAACTACAGCTTCAAAACCTCCTCGGGTTTGCCAAAATTTTGCAGCATTTCCAGCTGCGGCGACCACCGAACTTTCTTCGATTACCATGGGAAGGGTGTAGGATTGTCCGTTTATCAAAAAATTAGGCGCAACCCCAAGCGGCAGATAAAAATTAGTAAGGGTGTTTTCTATGAATTCATCGTGTTTATTTTGCAGTTCTAGATCGGCGTTCCAGTAGGTTTTCAATTGAGCTGCAGCATGGGGTGGATTTTTAAAATGAGCTTGGGTGATCCAAGCTATCTTTTGAGCTTTGGTCAACTTGGAAAAGCCTTCAATCCTTTTGTCCATTCTTTTTTTTATAAAGATACTGATTTTGAAACCCCATAAAAACGATCATTCTTTGCATTTTTTTTAAATTGCCACTTAATCCAAGTTTATCACATTGAATTTCTCTATACATCCCCCTGATCACCAAGTTATTTTTTCGGAATTCAAACTACACAAAGCCAGTGCTTGTTTAGTGCTTAGTTTTCTCCTAGGATTTTTTTCTCTTACGGCACAAAAAACCCTTTCCCAAGACAGTCTTTGGAGTGGAATGTATTCGGCGAAGCGAATGGAATCCATCCGATCCTTAAAGGACGGAGCCTCCTATACGGTTTTAAAAAATGCTGAAAAAGGACCTTCCAACCGCTTGGTACAATCCTATTACGAAAACCCTGACGAGGTCGTGGTACTAGTAGATGCTGGAAATTATGAGCAGATTGAGCGCTTTTCAGACTACAGTTTTTCTAAAAACGAAGAAAAAATACTCTTAGAGTCTGAGGCTATTCCCCTTTACCGAAGGTCTAAAATTGCTACCTATTGGATTTTTGATCGAGAGACAAAAGCGCTTCAACAAGTGAGCGAGCAAAAAATTCAAGAACCCCTTCTTTCTCCAGACGGACAAAAGGTGGCATATGTTTTTCAGAGAAATATCTATATCAAAAATTTAACTGACGGAACAACTAAACAGCTCACGTTTGATGGCAACTACCAAACCTTGAACGGAATTACGGATTGGGTATATGAAGAGGAATTTGGTTTTGTTAGGGCTTTTGACTGGAGTTCAGATTCAAAACAACTTGCCTATATGCGCTTTGACGAATCTAACGTACCCGTTTTTTCAATGGATGTTTACGGCTCAGACCTGTATCAGTTTCCCTACATGTTTCGCTACCCCAAGGCCGGAGAAGAAAATTCAACTGTAGAGCTCGTAGTGGTCAATTTGGAAACCCTTCAGAAAAGTAAGGTTCAGTTTGGTAATGAAAACCCTGTTTATATTCCACGAATGCAATTTGGTGGTGGGGAACATTCCTTGATTATCCAAACTCTGAATCGCCATCAAAACCATTTAAAGTTATGGCGCTGGGATACCCAAAAAGAAGCACTTCAATTACTCCTAGAAGAAACAGACGCTGCCTATGTGAGTATACATGACAACCTTAAGTTTTTAGAAGACCACAGTTTTTTATGGACCAGTGAACGGGACGGATATAACCATGTATATCTCTATGATCAAAACGGAAAATTAATTCGTCAATTGACAAAAGGCCCCTGGGAAGTGACCTCTTTGTACGTAGTTAACCCCCAACGTAAAGAACTGTATTACCAGTCTGTTGAAGGAGGAAGTACCGAACGAAAGGTCTATGCGGTTAAATTAAACGGTAAGGGCAAACGGATTGTACAGGATGCTAAGGGAACCAATGGAGCCTCCTTTAGCGCTGACGGAAGCTATTATATTCACTCTTTTTCCGATGAGCAAACTCCTCCAGAATTTATCCTTTACCAAACAAAAACCAATCGGCAATTGAAGCTGGTTTTGGACAATGCAGATTTAAAAACAAAAATTGATGAATTTGGGTTTTCTGATCGCGAGTTTTCCACCCTCAAGATTAATGGAGAATCACTCAATATGTGGATGATCAAGCCTGCAGATTTTGACCCTGATAAAAAGTACCCGCTTTTACTGTTTCAATATTCAGGACCGGGGTCACAGCAAGTGGCTAACCGATGGGGAGATGAACGTTTGTTGTGGCATAAAATGTTAGCAAATCAAGGATATCTCATCGCTTGTGTAGATGGTCGAGGTACCGGATTCAAAGGCGCTGCTTTTAAAAAAGTAACCTACCTAAATTTGGTTAAATACGAGTCTTTAGACCAAATTGCTGTAGCGCAGCAGCTCGGAAGTTTACCCTACGTAGATGAAAGTCGGATCGGGATTTGGGGGTGGAGTTTTGGAGGCCATATGGCCGCCCATTGTTTACTGACGGGTAATGATGTGTTTTCTATGGCGATTGCAGTTGCGCCTGTCACCAATTGGCGCTTTTACGACACCATCTATACAGAACGCTTTATGCGTACCCCTCAAGAAAATCCAGAGGGGTATGATCTCAACTCTCCTCTAAATTATGCCGATCAACTGAAAGGAAAATTTTTGATTATACACGGATCTGCGGATGACAACGTCCATGTTCAAAACACCATGCGTATGGTAGAGGCGTTGATCCAAGCGGATAAGCAATTTGAATGGATGATTTATCCAGATAAAAACCATGGAATTTATGGAGGAAATACACGAAAACACCTCTATACCAAAATGACCGATTTTATTCATAAAAACCTGTAATTGATTCATGACACAGTCCAACCTTCCCTCACAAACAAAAACAATTTTTGGTCACCCCCCCGGACTGTATGTACTCTTTTTTACAGAACTCTGGGAGCGCTTTTCTTATTACGGTATGCGAGCCTTATTCACCCTTTTCCTCGTAGCCAAAACCCAAGGGGACAACCCGGGTTTTGGTTGGACCAATACAGAAGCTATTGCCTTATACGGATGGTATACCATGCTCGTTTATTTGGCATCTGTACCTGGCGGTTGGATTGCGGATAATATTTTAGGTCAAAAAAAGACCGTACTCCTCGGAGGGGCATTGTTGTGTATTGGACATACTATTTTGGCCTTTGATACAGAATTTAGTTTTTACCTAGGGTGTTTATTTGTCATTCTTGGAGTAGGTGGACTGAAACCTAACATTTCCTCGATGGTAGGGGGACTTTATCCAGCGGGCGATGAACGCAGAGATTTAGGATTTTATATTTTTTATATGGGGATCAATATTGGTGGTTTTACAGCCCCTCTGCTTTGCGGATGGGTTGGGGAAACTTACAATTGGCACTACGGTTTTGGTCTTGCCGCAATAGGTATGTTGGTGGGTCAAATCACCTATATGTACGGGCAAAAATATCTGGTTGGAGTAGGTGATTTTATAGGAAAGGACTCTCATCCGGAGCATGAAGTCCGCTCTAGAAAGCTTACGGCTGTTGAAAAAGACCGGGTAAAAGTTTTATTGATTTCCTTTTTACTCATCATAGTATTTTGGGGAGCCTTTGAACAAGCTGGAGGTTTGATGAATTTATACGCCAAACAAAAAACAGATCGAATGTTGATGGGAATTGAAATTCCTGCTTCATGGTTTCAGTCACTGAACTCCTTTTTTATCATTACACTCGCAGTTGGGGTTGGAGCCTTTTGGATGAAAATGAAATTAAAGGGGAAAGAGGCTTCTTCTTTGTATAAAATTGCCCTAGGAATTATCATCATGGGTTGGGGCTTTTTGTTTATGCGCTTTGCAGCAGCAGATTATGAGCTTTTTGGTAAATCTGCTATGTATTGGCTCGTTTTGGCCTATTTGTTTCATACCCTAGGAGAATTGTGTGCTTCTCCAGTTTCCCTTTCTTATATTACCAAACTTGCTCCCGTCAAATATGCAGCCTCAATTATGGGTCTGTATTGGGCAGCTACAGGGCTCGGAAATAAATTGGCAGCAAGTATTGGCGGTTTTGCAGAAACCGCTGGAGAAAAACAGATTTTTACCGGGATTTTTATTTTTTGTACCATAATCGGAGTTTTGGTCTTGTTATTGTTAAAACCCTTAAAACGGTTGGCTCATGGAGCAGAAGATTTGGTAGAAGTAAAATAAAATGTAATTTTCAAAAAAAATATCCAGAAAAAGCGGTTATGAAATACACACTAATCCTAGTACTGACTTTCCTTTTAGGAATCAATGGAGTCCAATCTCAAACCATAGAGTGGATGTCATTGGCAGAAGCCTTGGAAGCTCAAAAAAAAGAGCCTAAGAAAATCTTTATGGATGTGTATACCGATTGGTGCGGTCCGTGTAAATTATTAGACAAAAACACCTTCCAAAATCCGGATGTGTCTAATTACATAAGAACCCATTATTATGCCGTAAAATTTAATGCGGAAGGACAGGAAGAAATTAATTTTTTTGATCAAACCTTTACAAATCCCAAGTTTGATCCCAACCGAAAAGGGAGAAATGCTACCCATCAGTTCACCCAATTTTTAGGGGTTAAGGGGTATCCCACTATGGTATTCTTTAGCGAAACTGGCGATCCCATCATGCCTGTTGTTGGATACCAAAAACCCCAACAGTTGGAATTGTTTTTAAAAATGATCAAACAAGGAGATTATCAGGTGTTTTCTAGCCCAGAAGACTTTGAAACATACAGAAAGACCTTTCGGCCTAAATTTAGAGGCTGATTTGTAAGGCACCCTCTTCTCTTGTATTGTAAAAGGGGATCCCTAGTTCCTGACAACTTTTTTTCCAACGGACGATATTACACGGAGCATTACTTCCGTCTGCTATGAGCATACGAGGAGGGTAGCGGGAGAGTAGGCGGGTCACATTTATTCTGGGATTGTTTCTAAGGAGGATGTACTCCGGCTCAAAATCAGTTAGCTCATAGGGTGCATCGTCCGTAAGGATTAGCAATGTAAAGGGGGTTTGTACGTACACATTGTGAAGTTCAATTGGGATTGTTTTGCAAAGAGACCTAGAATTAGCAAAATCGGTAAGTAGGGACTGGGTCTGTTCGGGATTGGAAGAAAAGTAATAGAAGTGTGCTTTGGTTTGATGCCCTATGAGGGTGGCGTTGTATCGATGAAAAACCAAAACGAATTTATTGAAGTTGCTCTCTGTTGTTCGTCAACAAGAGTCATCCACAACCCCACGAGTAGCGCCCCTATGGGGATGAACGTCCACATTTTTTTTTTGATATCCCCAAAAAACAAAACCAATCAAGATGAGGTAGAGCAATAGGGTTGTATTCGTGCTGAAGAAAATTTCATCAAAAAGAAAGGCTTCTTGTTGTGCAATTCGGCTTACCGTACCGTTGAGTAGTGTGACCATGAGGTCAAAAAAGGTGACTACATTGCTCGGAAGGGAAAAGAAAATAAGTACGAAAAATACAGTGACGCACACCATTACAAACAGACCAAAAAAGGGGATGATGAGTAAATTACTCACCAAAAAAAGACTAGGGAATTGATGAAAATAATAGATGCTAATAGGGCTTACAGCCAATTGGGCTGCTAAACATACAGTGGTCCATTCCCAATACCGTTTTAATAATCTAGATTTAGGAATCCATAATTTTTGTAACAAAGGATGAATCAAAAGAATGCCAAATACGGCTAAATAACTCAGTTGGAAACCGACAGACCTCAGATAAGGGGGGTAGCAAAGCAATAAAACAAAAAAGGAAAGCAAAGTGTAGTGAAAAGTTGATTTTCCATAGTGTAAGGTGCGCCCGATTACCATAAAGCTAAACATGCATACTGCTCGGCTTACCGAGGGGGGAAAACCTATAAAAAAGGCAAACATCCAGAGGAGCGAAATGATGCAGAAGGATTGGATGAGCGCTCCGTATTTAATTTGCTTAAGGGGCTGTAAAAGGAACAGTAAAAAACCAACCAGTAAACCAATATGCAATCCTTAGAGCGCCAAAAGATGAATGACCCCAGTATGGGCATAGTCTTTTTTGATGCGGTCCTCTAGCGCATTTCGATCTGCAAATAGAAGTGCCTTTAGCATGGCTTGACTGGAAGAGGTAAGAGTGCTGGCTTCAATTTTTTTAAAAGCGTTACGTTCCAAATTTTCAGCATACGAACGTAGTGAAAGGGATTGGCTTGCGGTTGAAATGCTGTTGGCAGAATTTAGACTCAATTGATGGTATATTTTTTTATTGGCCAGATAGTTTTTATAGGAAAATTGCCCGGGGTTTAAGGGTCCTTTGATTGCTTCAAAGTTTTGGTTGGTAAAAATCTTCTGCCCCGAATCCCAAACCTTAGATGTACTGTCTTTGACTTGTCGAATCAGGACACTTCCTGTTGTTTTTTGACTTCCCATACCCATCACCTTGCCAACATAATTTGTAGAAAAGCTGTAGCTTCCCACGAGCGATTGGATTTCGATTTGTTTCAATTGGGCATCCTCCTCTTTTAAATTTTGGTAGTGGTTTGGAGAAGGGGTGTAGTAGGCTTTAAAATAAAGGAGGCCTGCCCATAAAAAACAACTGTAAATACACAGCGTTTGGATGGGTTGCAAGAACTTAAAAATTTGAGTAAAAAAAAGAAACAGCACAAAAAGACAGCCCAACCTTAGGCAAAGCGCTAATGCAGTAGGGATTAAAAAGGAGAGTACTCCCCCAAGGGTAAACAACAGCACAGGTATGAAAAGAGGAGAATGGGGCCATTTCATACCCTAAACTTACAAGGATTCTATAAAAAGAAAAAGGGGAATATTAAACTAGAGCCTTATAGATCAGAGTGGCTGTTCTATCACTTACTCCACCACTTCCTAATAAAGAAGTTAATTGTTGATGATCTTGCTGCTGGGTATTTTCTTCTGATGTCAACAGTCGGCTGAGTTCTTTTTCGAGTCTTTTTGGGTTGCATGCATCTTGAATCAATTCCAGCACTGCCTCACGATCTAGGATTAGATTGACCAGGGAGATGTAGTTTAATTTGAGAATTTGTTTAGCAATCCAATAGGAGAGGGTACTGCTTTTATAACAGACAATTTGAGGTACTTGAAACAAGGCTGTTTCTAAAGTTGCGGTACCGCTTGTGACTAGGGCGGCTGCACTGTGTTGGAGTAAATCATAGGTTGCTCCATGGACCACTTCTATAGGAGTGTTTTTTATAAGCTGCGTATAATAGCTTGGAGAAATACTTGGCGCAGCAGCAATTACAAATTGATAGTCATGAAACTTGGCAGCAAGCGGAACAAAAAGAGGCAACATTTTACGAATTTCTTGTAATCGACTACCGGGGAGTAGGGCAATAAGGGGTTTGTTTTTTTCTAATTGATGAAGGGTACGGAAGTCATTTTTTTTAGGATGATTTGGGATATAATCCATTAAAGGATGGCCTACGAAATGTACTTTAAACTGATGCTTTTCTTCGAAAAATGGTTTTTCAAAAGGGAGGATGACATAAAGCGCATCGATGCATTGCTTTATTTTGCGAACCCTATTTTCTTTCCAAGCCCAAACTTGTGGACTGATGTAATAATGATTTTTAAAATTTTTTGACTTAGCCCATTCTGCGATACGCAAATTAAACCCCGGATAGTCTATATAAATAATTGCATCGGGTTGGAACTGGAGAATGTCTCGTTTACACAAACGAATATTCGTGAGAATAGTGGGTAAATGACGAACAACTTCCCAAAACCCCATAAAAGCCAGCTCTTTAAAATGTTTTACTAAATGGGCTCCCTCCTTTTCCATCAGGTCGCCTCCCCAAGCTCTAAATTCAGCTTTTGGGTCCAGTTTTTTTAATGCCGCAATAAGATACGAACCGTGTAAGTCACCCGAAGCCTCCCCAGAAATAAGGTAATATTTCACAGCAAATGCGGTTTAATTTACTTTTAACAGTGCTATAAAAATAACAGTGAGCATAGAAATAGCAACGATGCCAGCGGCAAAAGCCATTTTATTTTTCTTTAAGGCAATAAAAAATAAGGGGAGATTAATTAAGGCTGCAATGGAGATCAACCCTCCTAATTTTTTTTGTTCGTATAAATAGAGGAAAGATTCTTCTACTGAGGCATCAGAGAGAAAAAAAATCAGCATGATGACGCCAAAACTTGTCCAGAGCAAGCCGGTTAAAATTCCCCAAAAAAAGTATTTGTCTTTTATAAATTCCATGTGTTCAGTTGCTGAATGCTGTGATGCGCCGTTAAGTCAAATTGGGTAGGTACGATGGAAATATATCCTTCTTTTAATGCCCATTCATCGGTATCTTCTCCTTTGTCTTCATTGATAAAGGACCCGGTCAACCAATAATATTCTCTACCCATAGGGTTGGTTCTTTTGTCAAATTTTTCAACCCAGTTGGCCTTGGCCTGTCTGCAAATTTTAATTCCTTTAATTTCCTCTTCTTTTAGCTTGGGAAAATTGACATTCAATACCACATCTTTTGGAATTCCATTGGAGAGGGCTTCTCTCGTAATTTGCTTTACATACTTTTTAATTGGGTTAAAGTCAGCATTCCAATTAAAGTCTAGGAGTGAAAATCCAATGGCTGGGATACCTTCGATACCCGCCTCCATGGCAGCGCTCATTGTGCCAGAATAAATGACATTGATAGAGGAATTGGAGCCGTGATTGATTCCAGACACACAGAGGTCAGGCTTTCGATCCAAGAGTTCGTTTACCGCCAATTTTACACAATCAGCAGGAGTTCCTGAACAACTGTATTCCAATTGAGGCCCATCGGTGACTACAATTTTTTCACAATGAAGGGTTGAGTTTATGGTAATGGCGTGTCCCATTGCAGATTGAGGACTGTCTGGGGCTACAACTACTACATCCCCAATTTCATTCATAATTTCAATTAAATTTCGAATGCCTGGAGCCGTTATGCCGTCGTCATTAGTCACTAAAATTAACGCTCTTTTTTTCATCTTATCGTGCTAAGGTAAGGAATCTTTTTACCCCATCCATTTTATATAATTGCTCAAAAGACTTACTTCTTCTGGTTTTAAAACAATATTAACAGAACTGTTTTCAATAATCCGTATCTTTAGGGGCTATGAAGTTAATGCAGACGCGTATGAGATCATTTATCTGGCTCCTTTCACTTATTTTGGTTAGTGGATTGGTATTTGGCTTTAATCTAAAAAACGAAGACCCCAATAAAGACAAGCTTTTATTAGAAATTATTTCCTACGTTCTCGAGCGAGGACATTACAGTCCAAAAGAGATTGACGATGCTTTTTCAGAAAATGTTTACATGGATTATTTGAATAATCTTGATGGACAGCACCGCTTTTTTCTACAATCCGACATCAACTCCTTCCAGTCATACAAGTATAAAATTGACGATCAAATCAAGAGTGCAGAACTCACCTTTTTTGATTTGACTTATAAAAAACTCACGGAAAGAATGAGCCAAGTTCAAGGGTTTTATAAGGAACTCTTGGACCAACCGTTTGATTTTACCAAAAAAGAAGAAATTGATTTGGACTTTGAAACAGCTCCTTACGCATCAAATACTTCAGAATTAAAAAAGATTTGGAGAAAGCGATTTAAACTAAACGCGCTTCAAAACTTTAGTTCGAAAAAAGAAGACGAAAGCAAGCAAGCCGCAAAGGATTCCACTTTTACGGTCTCAACAGATGAAGCGCTAGAGATTCAAGCCAGAGAGGACATCAAAGAAAATATGGGGTATTTGTTTGAAAACTTTAACGAACTCAAAAGAAAAGATTGGTTTTCTATTTATGTAAATTCTATCGTAGTACAGTTTGACCCCCATACATTCTATTTGGCTCCTAGCGATAAAGAGCGGTTTGATACCAGCATGTCAGGTAAATTTGAAGGAATTGGCGCCCGACTTAACAAAAGAAATCAAGTCATTAAAATTGTTGAAATTATTTCAGGAGGTCCGGTATGGAGAGATGAGCTTTTGGAAATTGGAGATGCCATTTTGAAAGTAGGTCAAGAGGGCGAAGAACCCGTCGATATTTCAGGCATGGTGTTAGATGATGCGGTAAAACTGATCAAGGGTCCTAAGGGTACTCGGGTATATTTAACTGTTAAAAGAGTTGACGGTACGGTTGAGGTAGTTCCAGTAACTCGTGATGTGGTGGTGCTGGAAGAAACCTATGCACGTTCCTCTTTAATTAAAGATGCTACCGGGACTTATGGTTTGATCGAGCTCCCCAAATTTTATATCAATTTTCAAGATTATAACGAACGGAACGCGGCTACAGATGTAAAAAAAGAACTGGAACAACTCAAACAGAAAAATGTAAAGGGCATCATTTTAGATTTGAGAAACAACGGAGGAGGTTCTTTAAAAACAGTGGTTGATATGACCGGTTATTTTATAGCGCAGGGGCCCGTGGTTCAAGTAAAAAGTACAGGAGGAAGAAAAGAGGTGCTGATGGATACAGACCCAAGTGTTGTATGGGAGGGTCCCTTGGTCATTTTGGTGAATGAGTTTTCTGCTTCCGCTTCCGAAATTCTAGCCGCTGCACTTCAAGATTACAATCGGGCGATAATTTTGGGAAGTCAACAGACTTTTGGTAAAGGTACGGTTCAAAACATCATCGATCTCAATCGAATGATTTCTGGGGGAACCTATGGAGACTTAGGTGCGCTTAAGGTAACGACTGATAAATTTTACAGAATCAGTGGCTTGTCCACCCAACTTGAAGGAGTCAAAAGTGATATAGTATTTCCCGACCGCTATGCCCAGGTTGATATGGGAGAAAAAGACCAAGACAATCCCCTGTCCTGGGATAGAATTACTCCAGCTTCCTACAAGCCCCTCCCTCAATTCAATAATTACGAATATTCCGTAGCCCGGAGCAAACAACGGTTAGAGGAAAATCCTTTTGTGGCACTCATTGAAGATCAAGCTTCTTGGATTAAAGAGCAACAAGAAGATTCGCATTATTATCTGGACTACGCGTCTTATGAAAAAGAAAAAGAGGCGGATAAAAATTATTCCGACCGCTTCAAGAAAATTTCTGAATTTGAATCCAACTTAGAGTTTCAGTGGTTGCCCGAAGCCGCATCAACCCAAGCCCCAAATGAGGATTTGATAGAAAAAAGAGAGCGTTGGCAAAAATCTTTAAAGAAAGATTTGTACATCACCGAAGCAGTTGAAATTCTGAAGGATCTTTCCAATCAAATCAACACAGGCAAGCCTATTGCACAGGTAAAAGAATAAAACATCGACCTTGAATTTTAAACCCTTTTTAGACGGATTTAAAGGCGATGGTTGGGCGATGGGCAGCGCACTTTTTATCGTTTTTATTTCTCTTTGTGCACTCTTTGCTTACGTCTTGGCACCCGATAACACAAAGTTTGCCAACCAAATGCATTTGTCTATACACTCCATGCCTCCTGGTTTTTCTTGTCAAATGCTTTTGATCCCCAGAGAAAATCAGTCGAACCCATCTTCAATTTTTTACGGACGTGAAAATGCCAATGAAGAAATTCCTGTCAGTGAGATTCGTTGGTCAACGACTAGTCTGGAATACAAAAGGTACGGTAAAGCAACCAACTATTTTGAAAAGGTATCGTTTGATCAATTTCCAGTAACAGGCGGTCGAGCCGAAATAAGTGAGAAGTACCTTTATGAAAAGCAATTTCTTTTGGGAACCGATAAGTACGGTCGAGATTTGTTGAGTCGGTTGCTTGTAGGTTCTCGTATTTCCATTTCCATAGGTTTTGTAGCCGTATTTATTTCTTTGGTTGTTGGCGTTTTTTTTGGAGCTGTGGCAGGATATTTTGGGGGCTGGATAGACCGTTTAATTCTTTGGCTAATCAATGTGGTATGGTCCATTCCCACGTTACTTATGGTGATTGCCATTACGTTGGCTCTTGGTCGGGGATATTGGCAGGTTTTTGTAGCGGTTGGCTTAACGATGTGGGTAGAAGTGGCGCGGTTGGTAAGGGGTCAGGTAAAGTCCATCAAAGAGGAATTGTACATACAGGCCAGTGAGGCTTTAGGCTTTTCAAAATCGAGAATCGTCATCCGCCATATTTTACCGATGGTGGTGGCTCCTTTAATTGTACTCTCTGCTGCCAATTTTGCAAGTGCAATTTTAATGGAAAGTGGGTTGAGTTTTTTAGGAATCGGAGCGCAACCCCCCATGCCAAGTTGGGGAGGAATGGTCAAGGATCATTTCCGATATTTGCTATTGGGAAAACCCTATTTAGCCTTACTGCCGGGCTTGGCGATCATGAGTTTAGTGCTCGCATTTATGACGCTTGGTAACAGCTTAAGAGACCTTTTAGATGTAAAAAACTAGCTCAGGACAAGCGGTTGTAATCAAAGTTGAGGTAGATAAACAACATAAAACTAAACGCCATCAAACTCGACCCTCCGTAACTGATATAAGGCAGCGGGATACCCACAGTAGGAACCAAACCCAAAGTCATTCCAATATTGACAAAAAAGTGAATAAAAAGCATGCTGGCAAAGGCATATGAAAACATTCTCCTAAAGGCACTACTTTGTTTTTCTGCTCTAAATATCACACGAAAAATAAGGACGGTAAAAAGGAGAATTATCAGACTACTGCCTAAAAATCCCCACTCTTCCCCTACGGTACTAAAGATATAATCGGTATGTTGTTCTGGAACAAAATCACCCTTTGTTTGGGTTCCGTTTAAAAAACCTTTTCCCGAAAAACCCCCGGAACCGATTGCAATTTTTGACTGATTGATATTATATCCAATACCTCGCACATCGGTTTCCAAGCCCAAGATAATATTGAACCGATCTCGGTGTCGTTGTTCAAAAACAGAATTAAAAATAAAGTCAACGGAATAGGAGAACAAGACAGCTGTACTTAAAACAAGTAAAAAGGGTCTAAATTTAGGCGTTGTTCTTTTAAAGGAGTAATAAAAAATGAGGGTTAGTAAACTTATGCTTAAACTTACTGCCAACGGTTTAAAAAGCAGGGTAGCTATAAAGATGGCGATCAGTCCAAGACCGATGAATAACCAACGCAAATCCAAGCCTTCTCGAATAAACACAAAGAAAAGACCAAAAAAGACCAATGCAGATCCAGCGTCGGGTTGAAGGACAATCAAAACCACAGGTAGACTAATGAAAACAAAAGCCTTAAGTAGGTGATTCAATTTGCGAATGTCACGTTGAATGCCACTTAAAAAATTTGCAATGGCTAGCGCCGTAGTAATTTTAGTGAATTCAGCGGGTTGTAAACCAAAACCTCCTAGGTTATACCAAGAGGTAGCCCCTGAAATAGTTTGTCCAAAAACAAACAACCCCATCAAACTCAAAATAGAGAGCCCATAAAAAATATAGGAAAAATGCTCAAAAAAATTTGATTTGACATACAAGAGAATGGGCAATGTAAAAAGACAGCCGATAAAGATCCAAAATTGTTTGCCCGAAATACTTCCAGGTTCCCAAAAGGGAAGGCCACTGTCGCCAAATGTGGTGGAGTAAATATTGAGTATACCAAAACTTACTAAAGTGATATAAATCAGTAAACTCAACCAATCCAGCCGATAAAGAAGACTTTTATTCATTGATTTCAAAGGGCTTTCCGGAGAGTGGCTTCTCGTATTCGCTCTGTAAACTACCGTTGAGCATCCTGTTTTCTAGCCAAGTTCTTTTGACGTCTCCATGTAAATACTTTTCAATCATTAAACTGGCAATCGGGGCTGCCCAGCGAGCGCCCCAGTAGCCATTTTCGACAAATACAGCGAGCGCAATTTTTGGGTTTTCTTTGGGAGCAAAGGCTACGAAAATAGAGTGATCTGTAAGCTGTGTTTTTTTATCGTTGAGTCGGATAAAGTTCTCTGCAGTTCCTGTTTTACCGCACACCTCAATTCCGGGTATTTTGGCAATTCGTGCCGTTCCTCGTTCCACTACTTGATGCATCCCTTCGATGACAGTTTCGAAATGGCGTGCCTCAATTAAGGTGTAATTTTTAGCGTATAAGGAATCCTTAACGGCCTTGTTTTTGGGAATTGTAAAATGAGGTTTTACAAAATAACCTCTATTGGCTATAGCTGCTGTAAAGTTAGCCATTTGTATAGGGGTGGTCAGTATTTCACCCTGCCCTATCGCATTGGAAATTATAGTCGTAGGACCCCAGCTGCCTTGGGTATACCATCGGTCGTAATAGGCACTTCCAGGAATAAAACCGCGTTTGCCAATGGGCAAATCATATCCCAGATAATTTCCCAATCCAAATTTTTCTAAATGGGTTCTCCAACGGTCTACTCCAGCCGCTGCAGTAGAATCGTTTTCTATAATTCTCGAAAAGGTTTTGGCAAAATAACTGTTGCATGATTTGTAAATGCCGCTAATCAAGTCATTAGATGTACCAAGGGCGCAATGACATTTCATAAAGGCACCTCGAGCGTAATAATGCCCTTGGTTACAAGAAAACTGAGTGGAAGGAGAGATTACATTTTCTTGAAGGGCTATGAGGGCATTGAGGGTTTTAAATGGCGACCCGGGAGAATATTCAGCCTGTAACCCTCGATCAAATAAAGGTTTTGCTAAAGTGTCTTGGACAAGGGTTCTAAAATTTTCAGATCGGGCACTGCCCAGCAATAAATTGGGGTCGTAACTCGGGGCTGTAACAAGCGCCAAAACTTCACCGCTGGAAGGTTCTAGCGCAACGATCCCTCCTCTTTTGTTTTGCATCAGGGCTGCACCATAGCTTTGGAGTTCGGCATCTATGGTAAGCGTAAGATTATCTGCTGCCTCAGGGGCTGTATCAAAAGATCCGAGTTCATAGGGTCCTATAATTCTGTTGAATCGATCTTTTTGAAAAAATTGAAATCCTTTTTTCCCCCTGAGTTTGTTTTCATATGTTTTTTCAATGCCTTGGCGGCCTATCATTTCTCCTAAATCGTAGTCCGTTTTTGTTTTTAACTCTGTAGGATTGATCTCACTGGTGTAGCCCAAAATATTGGAAGCTAGGGGAAGAATGTAGTCGCGAATGGTTTTCTTTTGAAAATAAAAACCGGTGTATTTCCAGATTTTTTCTTCAAATAAAGCCTGTTTTTCTCTGCTTATTTGTCTAGAAACAACAGATGGTCTTTTGGAAGAGAAGCGTCTGGCTTTGTGTAATATACCGATAAGTTCCTCCTTTGAAAGGTCCAAAAAGGAGGTCAGTTCTAGGGTGTCAAAAGGAATGATATTTTCGGGGATTACCATCAAGTCATACACCGGCTGATTGGCTACCAAAAGTGTACCATTTCTATCGTAAATCAAGCCTCTGGTAGGATAAACGGGTCTTTTTTCTACAGCATTATTTAGGGAAAGCTCGTTGTAATCTTCATTAAAAATTTGAAGGGAGACCAACTGAATTAAGAACAACAATGCACTCCCTAAGGTAAAACTCAACAATATGAATTTTCTAATCATTTTTTATTTGGGTAAAAACTTAATGCAATGCCCATTAAAATTAATGAAAATATTGAAGTTAGTAAGGTGTTTTTGAGGATAAGGGAAAGTGCATCCCAACTGAAGTAGACCAAACTGAAGTAAAGGCTGTGATGAAGCAAAACCAAAAGGAAAAGATATATCAACTTATTGGGTGTTCGCGTATCGCTGAAATAGCTTAAGGGGGTTTCCATAGTTACCCCAAATGCGTAGCGAATTATCAAGGGCCTGATGAAGCCTATGGTTAAGGTTGCAACAGTATGTGCCCCTCCCGATTGGGATAAAAAGTCAATTAAAAATCCCAGTAAAAAAGCGAGTCCAATCAATGCGGTTTGGTTGCTTTCGAAGCGATAAACAAAAAAGAACAGCAGATAAAACATGGGATTAATACTCCCAAAAATGTGGAGGTGATTAAAAACCAACACTTGTGCTAATACCAAGATGACAAAAGAAAAAACGGGCACTAGAGAAAACACTTTCATTGGGGCAATTCCTTTTGGAGTGATTGAATTTCCTTAAAATCCATATTTTCTATGACATAGGCATAGTAGATCTGAGAGGGATCTTCAAAAAGTTGGGCCTCAATAGAATAATAGCCACTCCCTTCGGTTTTTTCAAGTTTGCTAATGGCTCCAATGGGGATACCCAACGGAAAATAGGAGGACATACCGCCCGTTATTAATGTATCGCCCACCGCTATATGGGCATTGGAGACAATAATGTCCTCTACCTTAAATTCTTGAGGTCCCTTTCCCGACCAAACTAAGGATCCAAAAGCAGGGCTTTGGCTTGTTCTGACATTGATTTTAAGGTCCTGATGTAAAATAGAAATGACATTGGCATAGTTTTCACTTACCGAATGGACAACTCCTAGGATACCGTTATTGGAAATCACCCCCATTTCAGGTTTAACACCATTTTTTAAGCCGATATCCAGAGTTAAAAAGTTTCGCTGATTTTGAAAACTATTTTTAAGGACATGCGCTTTTTTAACAGTAAAAGGGAAGCGTTTTTCCGTTTTCATTGCGGTAGGATAGAGCAACAAGTCCTTTGAATTCAGCGCTGCAGTTTTAAGCCGTTCATTTTCTTCGAGCAATTGCTCATTCACTTGTTTTAAATGGATGAATCGAGTGATTTTGTCCCGAGTAGCATACAGTTTTGAGGAAAAGAAAAAGCCGTATTTTTCTAGAGTATACTCGTGAAATGAACTTCGTTTTGAGGCAAAGGATAGGGAAAGGCCTAATAGAAAAAGATAAAGTATAGGATTTTTAAATTGGAGAAGCGCAATAAGAATTCGCTGCATACCAAACTTATTTAATCAAAACGGTTTTAAAACGTTCGATATTTTTCAATGCAATTCCTGTTCCTCGAACAACTGCCTGAAGGGGGTCTTCGGCCACATAGATCGGAAGATCTGTTTTTTGAGAAAGGCGTTTGTCTAAGCCTCTTAAAAGAGCTCCTCCTCCGGCAAGGTAAATCCCTGTATTGTAGATGTCAGCTGCTAATTCTGGTGGGGTTTGAGATAAGGCCTCCATGATTGCATCCTCTATACGCATGATAGACTTGTCCAAGGCTTTGGCGATTTCTCCATGGTGGATCACCACTTGTTTGGGCTTTCCAGACAATAGGTCTCTTCCTTGAACTGACATTTCCTCTGGAGGATTGTCCAAGTCTTCAAGTACACTTCCTATGATGATTTTAATCTTTTCGGCCGTACGCTCACCTACATAAAGGTTGTGTTTACTGCGCATGTAATTAATGATATCACTAGTGAATACATCTCCAGCAATTTTTATCGACTTATCACATACGATTCCTGAGAGTGCAATAATGGCAATTTCGGTAGTACCTCCCCCGATGTCTACAATCATGTTTCCTTTGGGTTGAACAATATCAATCCCTATCCCAATGGCTGCAGCCATAGGTTCGTGAATCAAATACACCTCTTTACCATTGACTCGCTCTGCGGATTCTTTTACCGCCCGCATCTCTACTTCTGTAATTCCTGAGGGGATGCAAATGACCATTCGTAGGGAAGGAGAAAAAAACCTGCGATTCAAACTCGGTATGCTTTTGATCAAGCTGTTTATCATTTGCTCAGAAGCGTTAAAGTCAGCAATAACGCCATCTTTTAGGGGTCTTACCGTACGAATGTTTTCGTGTGTCTTCCCTTGCATCATGTTGGCTTCTTGGCCAATGGCAATTACTTTATTGGTTCTTCTGTCTATTGCGACTATGGAAGGGCTGTTCACAACTACTTTGTCTTTGTGAATGATAAGGGTGTTGGCCGTACCTAAATCAATTGCAATTTCGTCTGTAAAAAATCCCATTTGTCCCTAATGTATTTTATAAAATTATGAATTAATGTTTAAAGTGACGTATTCCTGTGAAAACCATTGCCATTTTATGTTCGTCGCAATAGGCAATAGAGTCTTTATCTTTAATTGATCCTCCGGGTTGGATTACGGCTTTTATCCCCTCTTTATCAGCAATTTCTACACAGTCTGGGAAAGGGAAAAAGGCATCGCTTGCCATCACTGCCCCTTCCAATTGAAAGCCAAAACTTTTGGCTTTATTAATGGATTGATGTAAGGCATCGACTCTTGAAGTTTGTCCCGTACCCGATGCGAGTAGTTGTTGATTTTTGGCTAAAATGATCGTATTGGACTTGGTGTGTTTGCAAATTTTTGAAGCAAAGATTAAATCGTCAATTTCAGAAGCAGTTGGTCCTACTTGGGTAACGGTTTCCAACTCTTCTTTTTGGTCTGTTTTCGTGTCTTTATCTTGAACCAAATAACCGTTTAAACAGGTCCTTAGGGTTTCGCTTGACAAAGAGGCCTCTTTTTGAATGAGTAGAATTCGATTTTTCTTTTGTTTTAGTAGTTCAAGTGCTTCATGATCATACCCAGGTGCAATGACCACTTCACAGAACAATTCATGAACGGCTTGAGCGGTTTGCAAATCCATAGGTTTGTTCGAAATCAAAACACCTCCAAAGGCAGATACGGGATCTGCTGCAAGGGCATCCGCATAAGCTTCAGAAAGCTGTTCTCGAACTGCAAAACCACAGGCATTGTTGTGTTTTAAAATACCAAAAGCGGGTTTTCCATCGTAAAACTCTAACATTAAATTTACAGCTGCATCAATATCCAACAGGTTGTTGTAAGAGATCGCTTTACCGTGTACTTGTTCTAAAAAATCCTCAAGCACTCCAAAAAAGCGTCCTTTTTGATGGGGGTTTTCCCCGTAGCGTAAAATTTGAGACGCTCCCACACTAAGTTTTAAGCGGTCGTTTTTAGTATCAAAATGATTGAAAATAGCGGTGTCATAATGAGAGGACGTATGAAAGGCTTTTACGGCAAATTCTTTACGTGTCTCCAGGTCTGGTGCACCATCAAATGCTTTAAAAATTTCAATAAAAGAAGCGTAATCCTCCTTATTTGAAATGCAAAATACATCGGTAAAGTTTTTTGCAGCTGCACGAATTAAAGCGATCCCCCCGATGTCAATTTTTTCAATGATTTCACTTTCAGTAGCATTGTCGGCAACCGTTTTTTCAAATGGATACAGGTCTACCACAATGAGGTCTAGGGACGGAATTTGGTAGGTTTCCAACTCTTTTTGATCACTTGCTAGGGCACTGCGGTTGAGAATTCCGCCAAATACTTTGGGATGTAAAGTTTTTACTCGCCCCCCGAGTATGGAAGGATAGCCGGTTAATTCTTCTACGGCATTCACCTCGTGTCCTAGGTCGCGAATAAACGTTTCGGTTCCTCCGGTTGAATACAGCTCCACCCCTTGGTTTACCAAAAGATTGATTAAAGGTTCTAATCCGGTTTTATCAAAGACAGATATTAAGGCGGTTTTTATTTTCTTTTGATTCATTACTTAAAGTTGTTTTAGTGAGTTCCCATAGGTTGATGCTACCAGTTCGCAGATTGCTTCAAGAAAGGTTTCGTCTTCTTTAGAAAAAGGGTCAGGACTTTTGGAGTCAATGTCAATTTGTCCAATATTTTGACCCTCTAAAAAAAGAGGGACTACCAATTCAGCACGCACATCCAGACTACAGGCAATATAGTTGTCTTGAGCAGTTACATCTGGGACTACAAAATTTTTATTTGATAGAGCTACTTGCCCACAAATTCCTTTTCCAAACGGAATCGAAGTGTGTTCTGTGGGGGTGCCCGAAAAGGATTTCAGATGAAGCATTTTTGACTCAAAATCAGCAAAATAAAAGCCCACCCAATCGTACGCTATTACTCGTTCATGAAGTAAATGGCAGATAAAATTTAAGCCTTGTTCAAGAGTTAATTTTTCGTTTTTTAACCCTTGTTTGACTTCTTCAAAAACCACGGTATGGCTGGGAGCTCTCATAGCCCACAAAAGTAAGTATTAAATCCCTCAAATTGAGGAATTTGTTCTAGATTTCTAAAGACGCTTTACGTTTAACTAACATTTAACGGAGCAGACTCTAAAAACTTAATTTATTTTGAGATTTTTGCTTAAAAAAATGAAGCAACAACTATACATCCAAGGAATGACCTGCGATAATTGCAGGAAGGGAGTTACAGAAAAAATGAGCTCAATTCCTGGGGTTGCCGAGGTTGAGGTTTCTTTAGAAACGGGCAAGGCAGTTTTTGAAACACAAAAGGAAATTGCTTTAAGTGAAATTGAAGCGGTTTTAGGAGTAAAATATACAGTCACTGCCAATTTGGATAAGGCTTTGGCTACAACAGAAGCCACCGACTCTAAATTAAAAGCCTTGTTTCCTCTATTTCTGATTTTTGGTTATTTGATTGCGGCAACGGTTTTTTTAACCCACCTGACCCAAGGAGATTTTACTCAATCCATGCGCTATTTTATGGGCTTGTTTTTTATTGTGTTTAGTTTTTTTAAATTCTTGGACTATCAAGGCTTTGCTCCCTCTTTTGCGCGCTATGACCCGTTAGCAAAGAAAAGTATATTTTATGCCAAACTGTATCCTTTTATTGAAACTGCACTGGGAATTGCTTTTCTCCTCAACTGGCAACTGCCCCTCGCTTTAGGATTAACTTTAGTGCTCCTTTCCATTACTACCTTCGGTGTGTTGCAAACCATTTTGAGTAAATCTGCAATTCAATGCGCCTGTTTGGGTACCGCTTTAAAACTTCCTATGACCGAGGCTACCCTTATTGAAAATGGAATCATGATTGTGATGTCCTGTATCATAATTTTGGACTTTATACTGTAACCCACCTCTGAAGTTAAATAAGAGTAAGCGAAAAAAATCAGGGCAGTTTTTTGACAAACTACCCTGAAGATTTTATCCTATTTTTTTGTTTATAAAGGCGATAACCCCTCCGAGAATTCCAGTCATTAGCCCTCCTACGATCACTTCTTCTATAAGTTCCCTAAGGTTGAATTCTGCATACATGAAAAAATACCAGGATAAGGAGAAGAGAACACCAATCACCACACCAGCATTAAAACCCGCTTTCAAACTTGAAATCTGAGCCAGTTTAGCATAAATGTAAGCTATGGTAAAAGCGTAAAATAAGCACCCTAAGAAAATAAAGGTTAGTGAACTTTCACCTGAAGACTTGTCGGTGAGAATAAGACCGTAAACGAGCCATCCTAGTAAATAATAGACGACCGTTCCTACAATACCTGAAAGTAAAATTTTTTTTGTCATATGATAAGATTTTGGTTCAATTAAATGTATAACTATTTATTGTAAAAAAAAAGCTGTCCGATCGGACAGCCTTTTTACATAAAGTGTAACTCATTACATCATTCCGGGCATTCCGCCTCCACCCATAGGGGGTCCAGCAGGTGCGTCTTCTTTGACGTCAATGAGGGCACATTCTGTGGTGAGTATCATTCCAGAAACCGAAGCGGCGTTTTCAAGCGCTACACGGGTTACTTTTTTAGGATCAATAATTCCTTCTTTAAGCATATCCACATAAGTACCTTCCTTGGCGTTATAGCCAAAGTTATCTTTTCCTTCGTCTACTTTAGACACTACAACAGAGCCTTCTCCTCCAGAATTTTCTACGATCGTTCTCAAAGGTGCTTCAACTGCTTTGTTGATGATTTGAATTCCAGTAGCCTCATCTGCATTAGCTGCTTTGAGTTTTTCTAGAACCTTTTTGGCATTCAAAAGGGCAACTCCTCCACCGGCAACAATTCCTTCTTCTACTGCGGCACGGGTTGCGTGAAGTGCATCATCAACACGGTCTTTCTTTTCTTTCATTTCAACTTCAGAAGGAGCTCCTACATAAAGCACAGCGACACCTCCAGAAAGTTTAGCAAGGCGCTCTTGAAGTTTTTCTTTATCGTAGTCCGAAGTAGTAGATTCGATCTGAGCTTTGATTTGATTTACTCTCGCTTGGATTTCCTCACTAGAACCGTTTCCGTTTACCACGGTTGTATTGTCTTTGTCAATGGTTACTTTTTCAGCGGTACCCAACATCTCGATTGTGGTATTTTCAAGAGTAAATCCACGCTCCTCAGAAATGACAGTTCCGCCCGTCAGGATGGCAATGTCTTCAAGCATGGCTTTTCTACGATCGCCAAATCCGGGTGCTTTTACCGCAGCAATTTTTAAGGCTCCTCGAAGTTTGTTTACAACCAAAGTTGCTAAGGCTTCCCCATCTACATCCTCTGCGATTACAACCAAAGGCTTTCCTGTTTGGGCCACGGGCTCTAGAACAGGAAGTAAATCCTTCATGGTAGAGATTTTTTTATCGTATAAAAGAATGTAAGGCGCTTCTAAATCAGCTTCCATTTTTTCAGAATCTGTTACAAAATAGGGAGAAAGGTAGCCTCGGTCAAATTGCATACCTTCTACAACATCCACATAAGTGTCTGTTCCTTTGGCTTCCTCAACGGTAATTACTCCTTCTTTTCCAACCTTTTCAAAAGCTTCCGTAATGAGTGCTCCAATGGTTGCATCGTTATTTGCAGAGATGCTGGCTACTTGGTTGATTTTTTCTGAAGAATCTCCCACTGCAACCGCTTGTTTTCCTAAGGTTGCAACAATCGCATCTACAGCTTTGTCTATTCCTCTTTTCAGATCAAGGGGATTTGCACCTGCAGCCACGTTTTTTAACCCTTCTTTTACAATCGCTTGCGCTAAAATGGTAGCAGTAGTGGTTCCGTCACCTGCTAGATCATTGGTTTTTGATGCAACTTCTTTAACCATTTGAGCCCCCATATTTTCTAGGGCATCTTCTAATTCAATTTCTTTGGCTACTGTTACTCCATCTTTTGTTACTTGGGGAGCACCAAAGGCTTTTCCTATTATAACATTTCGTCCTTTAGGACCTAAGGTTACTTTTACTGCGTTTGCAAGTGCATCAACACCGCGTTTGATGCCATCTCTTGCTTCTATATCAAATTCTATTTTTTTTGCCATTGTATTTTAATTTTAATGGATTTAAACAATTGCGAGTATATCACTTTCTTTCATGATCAGGTAGTCTTTCCCTTCGTGCTGAAGTTCAGTGCCTGCATATTTTCCATACAATACACTATCACCTACGGCTACTGTTATGGGATTGTCTTTAGTTCCTTTTCCGACAGCGACTACAGTTCCTTTTTGAGGTTTTTCTTTAGCTGTGTCTGGAATAAAGATTCCAGAAGAAGTTTTGGTCTCGGCAGCAGCTGGTTCTACAAGAACACGATCTGCTAAAGGCTTGATACTTATTTTACTCATGATTAATTTTTTATTTGTTATTCGTAATTTCAGAAATCATGCCATACGAAATGGGTATGACAAGTTGTGCCAAGGAATGTCAGCATGTCAGTCAATTGCTCCGAAAAAAAAGGAGTTTAGTTGTTATCTGGAGCGGGAATCTCTGGAATTTCAGGGATTTCCTCAGGGATAACTTCTTGGCTTTCAGGAATACTTTCAGGAATGGCTTGTTGGGTTCCTTCTTGAAGTAATTTAGAATCTTCTGATACTGTTCCCGGTGAAAGTGTAACGTTGGAGATTAAAATTAAGACCAACAACAAACTGGCTAAAATCCAAGTACTTCGATCTAAAAAGTCAGATGTTTTTTGAACCCCACCTACTTGTTGTGATCCTCCACCAAAAGAGGAGGACAATCCTCCACCTTTAGGGTTTTGAACCATAACAACTAAAACGAGTAAGAAACACACTACTATGATTAGGGCGATAAAGATTGAAAATGTACTCATGCGTTTATTCTTTCAGTTTTTGTAATCTTTTGATTTCTTTAATTTGGTCTGCAAAGAAACTATTTTTTTCTGGATATTTCAAACTCAAAATTTGATAGGCTTGAAGGGCATTCTCAAACTTTTTCTGTTTGACAAATACTTTAGCCAGTGTTTCGGTCATTAATTCATCACTGGAGGCCCAACTTTTAGCACTTAAATCCTCATTGCTTACCTGATCTTTCGAAGGCTTTACGCTTTTTTTCTTTGCTAAAAAACGATCGAATAATTCAAACTTATCTTCTATTTCAGAGGAGGGACGGGCTTCATTCCCTTGGTTTAAATACCTTGCCCAATCAGAAAAGGAACGTTCTGTTGGAAGTGATTTTAAGGGCGCAGGTTTTGCTTCTTTTTTAGACGCCTTCTTTTTGGAAGGTTTTTCACTTTTTTCTGTAAGCTCAGGGGCTTCCTTTTTTTCAGCAGTTGCCTTAAGCAGCGGGGTACTTTTTTGGGTTTCTAAAAACTCATACAAAAGGTGTCGATCAAAGCTGGCAATGGCTGTATGAGACAACACTTCGTCGTAGCGTTCGGGTTCATTTTCTTTTATTCCTTTAAGAAAATAAGGTTTGATCAAATAAAAATGAGGGTATTGCTCTACCAGATCATTTACTATTTTATGATGGGTTTGATCAGAGGAGTCAAACGCTTCTAAAAATGAAATCAAATGGGCAGCAGTATCCATTACCATTTTGCGAGGGTATCGTTAAAAATATCTTGTGTAATTCGGTCAAAAATCTCTTTATGCGCTGCGTCTTTTACATCGTAAACTTGGAGTTCTGCAGGAAAATCATAAAAAAATGAATAGGTCTTGGAAAAGTCGTCCTCCTCTAATTTTGTATTGACAAACCGAAAGGCCACGGACATTTTCAGTCTGTTTTGGGCGGCTTTAATCTCTGCGGTAGCAGACATAGGGGTAACGCTGTATTCTGTAATTTCTCCTTCATAAATGAGTTGACCGTCTGCAGTTACCAAGTCAAGATTGGTTTGATTCATAATAAGATCCTGAAGCGCATTGGTAAATTCATTGTCTAATCCCGGTTCAACGGTAGAGCCGGGTCTATTTCCTGCTTGATTTTCAAAAAAGTTGACTTGAAAAGTAGTTACCCCTGCAGGAATAGAAGCTCCTGTAAAGGAATAAATCCCACAGCCATGCAATAGGAGGGTGCTCAAGGCAATCCCCCAAATGAACAATCTAGTTTGATTCAACTTCGTGCAGATCATATTGTTTAATTTTTCTGTATAAAGTCCGCTCTGAAATACCTAATTCTTTTGCAGCCAGTTTTCGTTTGCCGTTGCATCGGATCAGTGCCTGTTTAATCATCTCCAGTTCTTTGGCTTGAAGCGAAAGCGGTTCCTCTTCTTCTATGGTTTCTGCGTAGGCGTATTTATCAACCGATGGATCTGCTTTCGTAAGCTCTGGTATTTCTGGTTCATAGGCCGCCAAACGTAAGGCCTCATGCTCATTTTCTGAAGTACCGACGGACTCTTTTCCGTAGATTTTTTCTATCAGGCCTTGATTTTTTTCTTGAGCCCCTTCGGAGGTTCCGTTGTTTATTAGATCTAAAGTTAGTTTTTTAAGATCGTTCAAATCGTTTTTCATGTCAAAAAGAACCTTGTACAAAATTTCTCGTTCCGATGAAAAATCACTTTCTTTTTCTTTTTCCCCAACCAAAGCAGGAAGTTGCTTACCTCTATCGGGTAAGTAGGTTCTGATGGTTGCGGCATTTATTTCTCTCTCTTTTTCCAAAACCGACAATTGTTCAGCCACGTTGCGAAGTTGACGTATGTTTCCTCTCCAACGGTATTCGGTCAATAAGGCTTGCGCATGTTCGTCCAATTGCAAGGCTGGCATGTGGTATTTTTGAGCGAAATCTGAAGCAAATTTTCTAAAAAGTAGCACGATATCCTCTTTTCTCTCACGTAGGGGAGGGAGGGTTATTTCTACTGTACTGAGTCGGTAATACAAATCTTCTCTAAACTTCCCTTTTTCAATCGCTTCCATCATGTTAACATTCGTAGCAGCTACGATGCGCGCATTGGTTTTTTGCACCTTGGAAGAACCTACTTTAATAAATTCACCTGTTTCCAATACCCGGAGCAATCGAACTTGAGTAGGCAGGGGGAGTTCTCCAACTTCATCGAGAAAGATGGTTCCTCCGTCTGCTACTTCAAAATATCCAGCTCGGGTTTGGGTGGCTCCTGTAAAAGCTCCTTTTTCATGTCCAAAAAGTTCGCTATCTATTGTTCCTTCTGGTATGGCACCACAGTTCACTGCGATATATTTGGAGTGCTTTCGATGAGAAAATTGATGAATAATTCTAGGTATGTTTTCCTTTCCCACACCACTTTCGCCAATGACTAATACAGATATATCAGTCCCTGCCACCTGCAGACTTTTTTCCAAGGCTCTGTTTAAGCCTACATTGTTTCCAATAATTCCAAAACGTTGTTTGACACTTTGCAATGAATCCATAATTAAACTCTTTTTGAACGTTCTATTGCCTCACCAATTAAGGTGGCAGAGGTACAATCCGTAATGTTCACTTCTACAAAATCCCCTACGTTAAATTCTTTTTTTGGAAATACAACAACCGTATTTTGAGTGGTTCGTCCGCTCCAATGTGCTTGGGAGCGTTTGGATTCTTTTTCGATCAAAACACAAACCGTTTGACCGAGAAAGGCTTGCGTGCGAATCTTGCTGTGGGATTGTTGTTTTTCAATGATTTGACTTAGGCGTTTTTTCTTGATTTCATCGGCCACGTCGTCTTTTATTTTTCGTGCTGCTAAGGTCCCTGGTCTTTCAGAATAGGCAAACATAAAACCAAAATCATATTGTACATAATCCATTAAATCCAATGTATCTTGATGATCTTGCTCGGTCTCAGAGGGGAATCCAGCTATCATGTCATGAGAAATACCGCACTCAGGAATTAATTCACGAATGGTATCGATGAGCGCCATATATTCCTCTCGGGTATGCTGGCGGTTCATTTTTTTCAAGATTGCGTTACTGCCTGATTGTACGGGTAGATGAATGTATTTACATATATTATCGTACTTCTGCATTACTTTTAATACGTCCAAGGACATGTCTTGAGGATTGGAAGTAGAAAATCGAATTCTGATTCCAGGCTGCGCTTCAGCCACTAAGGCAAGAAGGGTATCAAAGCGTAAGGCAGTTTTTTGCTGAAGAGGAGTGGCTTTGGCAAAGTCTTTTTTGAGTCCCCCTCCGTACCACAGATAACTATCTACATTCTGACCGAGTAGGGTTATTTCTTTATAGCCCTTTTGTGCCAAATCGTTAACCTCTTCTAAAATACTTTTGGGATCCCTAGAGCGTTCTCTACCTCGAGTAAAAGGCACTACACAGAAAGTACACATATTGTCACACCCTCTTGTAATGGATACAAAAGCAGAAACACCGTTAGAGTTTAGCCGAACAGGAGCTATATCACCATAGGTTTCTTCTTTAGATAAGAGTACATTAACTGCCTCTCGATCTTGTGCTACTTCTTGGAGTAGGTTAGGAATATCTTTATACGCATCAGGACCTACAACTAGGTCAACAATTTTTTCTTCTTCTAAAAACTGATGTTTTAAGCGTTCTGCCATACAGCCCAACACCCCTACAGTCATTTCGGTTTTGTCTTTTTTTATGGCGTTGAAATACTCCAAACGTTTTCTAACTGTTTGCTCTGCTTTTTCTCTAATAGAACAGGTATTGACCAAAACAAGGGAAGCCTCTGTCAAACTTTGGGTAATTTGATAGCCTTCAGCTGTTAAAATAGAGGCGACAACTTCGCTGTCGGCAAAGTTCATTTGGCAGCCATAGCTTTCGATATAGGCGAGCTTAGAATTCGACTTTACAACAGCTTTAGAAGCCTTAGTCAGGGTTCCGTTATGAAGGGTTGGATTTTTTTCTATTTCTTCAAAAGCCATAGAGGTGACGCTTGATTTTTATTTAAATGCAAGGCAAAATTACAAAATTCCAACGAATATTGCCATTTTGGCAGTCTCGTTTCGATATTGAAATTATTCTATGAAAGCACCTCTAAAATTAGATCGCTTAATGTGGCAGTTTATCGGCTATTAACCCGTAAACCCAAGTGCCGAGTACCGCAAAGACCAAGACCACTATAATGGGGTAAAACCCGGCTCCGATAAGGGTGAATATGGGGCCTGGACAAGCTCCTGCCAGGGCCCAACCCAATCCAAAAATAATTCCACCGTAGGCATAGCGGTAAAAACTTTTTGTTTTGTCAGGAATTACGATAGGCTCACCGTAGGCGGATTTTAACTTATAACGTTTGATCAATTGAATCATCAATACCCCAAGAAATAAAGAAGAACCAATGATGCCGTACATATGGAAGGAGTTGAATTGAAACATTTCATAGATGCGAAACCAAGAGGCGGCTTCCGATTTGTACATGGTAATACCAAAAAGAATTCCGATGAATAAAAAGGTAAGTTGTCTCATAATTTTTATAATAGATAAGGAAGTACTAGATGATTCATAAAAAGGCCTCCAACAAAGAAACCTATTACAGCATAGAGCGAAACCAATTGAAGGTTACTGAGACCTGATATCGCATGACCGGAAGTACATCCACCGGCATATCGCGCTCCAAAGCCCACTAAAAATCCCCCCACAGATAAAATGAGAAGTACTGCCGGATTCGAGAGCGCTTGCATGCTAAACAGTTCCTCAGGGAGGTAGGCCGAACCTGCACTGTTGATATTTAACTGTTGAAGTTTGCTTATCGTTGCAGGATTAATCAACACAGCACTGTCCGAACTTAGAAAATGCGCTGCAATTGCCCCTCCCAAAATTGCCCCTGCAGAGACCATTAGATTCCATTGTTGTTTTTTCCAATCAAAATTGAAGAACTCACTTGATTTTCCTGCACCACAAACCGTACATAGGGTTCTTAAATTCGATGACATTCCAAAATTTTTACCAAAATAAAGGAGTAAAAACATGATTAGGGCAATCATAGGGCCGCCGATATACCACGGCCATGGGTTATAAATCCATTCCATACGTTTCTAGTTTTAATTAATTATAGTGTTGAAGGGCAGACGTAATCCGATACCTCGATTCCGGATTCTTTTATTTTTCCAAAACCTCCTTTGATGTCAATCAAATTATGAATTCCTCTGCTTTTTAGGATCGATGCTGCAATCATGCTTCGATAGCCCCCTGCACAATGAATGTAAAAAGGTTTTTTTATTGGAAATTCAGTCATATGGTCATTTAGGTAGTCAAGTGGAGTATTATGGGCATCATTTACATGCTCAGAGAGGTACTCCCCTGGTTTACGAACATCGTAGATTTCAATTGCTTCCTGCTCCATATGCTCTTTTAGTTCTTGGGCTTCGATGCCTTCCACAGCATCTAACTGTTTGCCTGCACTCTGCCATGCCTTGACGCCTCCTTTTAAATACCCTAGCGTATTGTCGAATCCAACACGCGCCAAACGGGTTACGGTTTCTTCTTCTCTTCCCTCAGGAGTAACGAGCAATAGGGGTTGGGCTACATTACCAACCATAGCACCCACCCAAGGAGCAAAGCCACCGTCTATACCGATAAAAATAGATTGGGGGATGTGACCCTTGGCAAATTCGTCTTGATGTCTAACATCGAGTATTAGGGCACCTGTTTCATTGGCAGCAAGTTCAAAAGCCTCTGCCGAAAGGGGTTTTGTTCCAGTCTCCAAAACAGTTTGAATGTCCTCATAGCCTTCCTTGTTCATTTTTACATTTAAAGGAAAATATTGTGGAGGAGGAAGCAGGCCATCGGTAACTTCTTTGATGAATTCCTCCTTGGTCATGTCTGCTCTTAATGCGTAATTGGTTTTTTTCTGTTCGCCTAGTGTGCCAACTGTTTCTTTGCTCAAATTTTTTCCACAAGCTGAACCAGCCCCGTGTGCAGGATATACAAGTACATCGTCAGCCAACGGCATGATTTTTTTTCTAAGGCTTTCGTAGAGAATTCCCGCTAAATCTTCTTGGGTAAGGTCTGCCGCCTTTTGGGCTAAATCCGGACGCCCCACATCGCCTAAGAAAAGGGTATCGCCGCTAAAGATGGCAATGTCCTTATTGTTTTCATCTCTGAGTAAATAGGTCGTACTTTCCATGGTATGACCGGGGGTATGCAATACGGTTAAACTAATGGCTCCGATTTTAAATTCTTGTTGATCTTTTGCAATCAGGGCTTCAAAACCTGTTTTGGCTTCAGGACCGTAGACTATAGTAGCCCCTGTTTCTTTAGCTAGGGTAACATGTCCACTAACAAAATCTGCATGGAAGTGGGTTTCAAAAATATATTTTATCGAGCTGTTATTTTTTTTAGCTTTTTCAAGGTAGGGAGTAACCTCTCTTAACGGATCGATAATGGCCGCTTCCCCATTGCTTTCGATATAATAGGCTCCTTGAGATAAACAGCCGGTATAAATTTGTTCAATTGTCATGTGTCAGTTTTTAGTTTGTTCAAAAATAATAAAGATCTTATAGTCTAATGTTATTTGAGTTACATAGTGTTAAGGATTACTTTGACGGCTCAGTTTTTTTTGTAATGGAGTTTTTTTAGTAATTCCATCAAAGTCGTCGGTGGCATCCCCAGAGGTGATGAATAAATTTTGCTTTTTTAAAATTGTAATGATTTTACTTTTTATCAATAAATCCCGCGCTGGTCCTATGGCTCCCACCAGCATCACTCGAATTCCTCTTTGTTGCAAACTAAGAATCAATTCGTAGAGTTGCTCTGAGGCTGTGCTGTCGATATAATTGATGGCACGTGCATTAATGATAAACCCTTTTACCGTGTGTTTTTTTTCTTCAATAGCCTTGAAAACTAGCTCTTTAAAATACTGAATGTTACCAAAAAACAGTTGGGCATCAAAGCGAAGGATGATAAGGTCATCCCTTTGCACCACTTCCTCAGGGAAACGGCTGATGTTTTTAAAATAATTGGTGGTTCCTATCCTGCCTAAAAAGGCGTGATGTGGTTTTGAGGCCCGATACACCAACAATAAAAGAGAGAAAACGACACCCAATAAGATTCCTTCTGTAATGCCTAAAAACAAAGTGGCTAAAAACGTGAGTAGATAGAGTGCAAACTCATCTTTTCTCTTGCTGTAGAGGCGTACAGCAAATTTTATATCGATTAAATTAACCACGGCAACGATAATGATAGAAGCCAGTACGGCTTTTGGCAAAAAGTAAAACCAGTGGGTAAAAAACAACAAGACCAAACCTACGATCAGTGCGGTGATGAATGCTGCCATTCCTGTTTTAGCTCCCGCTTGATCGTTTACTGCCGTTCTAGAAAATCCTCCTGTGGTGGGATAGGATTGAAAAAACGACCCTACTATATTGGCACTACCTAACGCAATAAGTTCTTGGTTGGGGTCTACGGTATAGGATTTGTGTTTTTCTTCTATGGCTTTGGCTACAGCAATGGCTTCCATAAAGGCAACTAGGGCGAGGGTAAGGGCCGTGGGTAATAGCTGTTGGATCGTTGCAAAGTCTATCCAGGGCGATTGAAAAGAAGGAAGTCCTTCAGGAATCAAACCTACTACAGCTACCCCTTCTTTGTCCAGTCCATTAAAATAAACCCACCCAATACCCAATACAACAGCTAGTAAGGCCGAGGGAAATTTCCGATTCCAACGTTTAATCGCAAGAATTAATACCACACTTACCGCCCCGATGAGTAGGGTGGCTATATGGATAGGAGATTGAGATTGAATAAGAGATCCTATAACAACATGGAGTTGATTGCTTTGAGAGAGCTGGATTCCCAATAAATGTTTTAATTGACTAAGCCCGATAATAATTGCTGCAGCTGAAGTGAAGCCACTGATCACAGGCTTTGATAAAAAAGAAACGATAAATCCCATGCGTAGCAATCCTAAAAGCAATTGTATGGCACCCATAAGAAGAGCTAAAAGCACGGCCATCTGAATGTATTGGGAAGGCGTTACCACAGCTAATGCACTTAAGCCTGCAGCTACCAATAAGGAATCCATGGCCACGGGACCTACGGCAAGTTGTCTCGAAGTTCCCAAAAACGCATAGACGATTTGTGGGGTTAAAGCAGCATACAGCCCATAGATTGGAGGTAATCCCGCAATAAGTGCATACGCCATACCCTGAGGAACCAATAAAATAGCAACAGTAATCCCAGCTACTGCGTCGGATTTAAAATTCTCTGAACGATAGTTCGAGATCCAGGTTACAAAAGGCAAATATTTTTTCAGCACCTTAAATTTTTTATCAAAAATAACACACAAAAATTCAATGGATGTAACCGAAGTTACATCTATGCCTTCCTTTTCCTAAATGTTAATTTTGATTGTATTTCTTCCCAAAACAACTTTTCCTTGATTTTCCATTTTTTTAAGCAGTCTTGAAATAACCACCCTTGAAGAATTTAAATCCATAGCTATTTCAAGATGTGTAATTTTCAATGACGCACTTTTGCTAACCTTACTTTTATCGGATAAATATTTTTCTAATCGCTCATCTAATTTTAAGAAGGTAAGTGCGTCAATGGCTTTGAGCATTTCGTTTAATCTGTTCTGGTAGCTTTCAAAAATAAAATTCCTCCAGGAGCGGTATTGAGCGAGCCAAGGATCCATATAGGTTACAGGTACCATAATTAAGGTGGTGTCGGCTTCGCAAATGGCTCTTATTTCGCTTGAAGTATCCTCCAGGCAACAGTTTAGCGTCATGGCACAGGTATTGCCAAATTCAACAAAGTACAAGAGCAATTCTTCCCCCGAATCGTCTTCTCGAACCACCTTGATAGCACCGTCCAAGAGCAACGGAATGAATTGAATGTGTTCCCCTAAATCAATCATGATCTCCCCTTTGGGGACCTGTTTGATTGTTCCGACTTTTTGTATTGCTTCTAGCAAATCTTGTTCAAAAAGAAATTGTATGGGTTCAATGTTTTCCTTGCTAATCAAGAGGTTTAGTTTAGGTATTTTTTAATCAAATTATCCAAGCAGAAAATTACGGATTTAAATTTTGAATAAGGAGAACCCCAACTTAAAATTTGAAAGTTCCAAAAAAACTTACCTACTTTTGCAACCTAATCTCAACTGTATGGCTCAGAATCTAGTTATCGTAGAATCCCCCGCAAAAGCAAAGACCATAGAAAAATTTTTAGGTAAAGATTTTAAAGTGGCTTCCAGTTTTGGACACATTGCCGACCTTCCTTCCAAGGAATTAGGAGTTGATGTAGACGGGGATTTTTCTGCTAAATACATTGTCAGTAAAGACAAAAAGAAACTGGTTAGTGAGCTCAAAAGTTTGGCAAAAAAATCACAAACGGTTTGGCTGGCAAGTGATGAAGACCGAGAAGGAGAGGCCATCGCTTGGCACTTGGCCAATACCTTAGAGCTAGACGAAAAGAATTCAAAACGCATCGTTTTTTCTGAGATCACCAAAAATGCCATTTTAAAGGCCATAGAAAAGCCTCGTTCTATCGATTACAATTTAGTAAATGCACAACAGGCCAGAAGAATTTTAGACCGTCTTGTAGGATACGAATTGTCTCCCGTTTTGTGGAGAAAAGTTAAAGGAGGTTTATCCGCAGGGAGGGTTCAATCTGTAGCCGTCCGATTGATCGTGGAACGCGAAAGAGCCATACGGGATTTTGTTCCCGAGCAAAGCTATAAAACCCAAGCTACATTTTTTACTACCGAAGGAAAGCTGATTCCCTCACAACTTCCAAAGACGTTTGACCTAAGTGAGGAGGCCCATGCCTTTTTGACTCAAAACATTAATGCGGAATTTAGTGTACAAGAAGTCAATCAAAAACCGGCTAAAAAGAGCCCAACCGCGCCCTTTACTACTTCTACCTTACAACAAGAAGCTTCGCGAAAATTATTTTTTTCAGTGTCTAAAACCATGACACTTGCACAAAGACTTTATGAGGCAGGGCATATTACTTACATGCGAACAGACAGTGTAAACCTGTCCGAGGAGGCACAAAAGCAAATTGCTACTCAAATCGTTACCAATTACGGAGCGAACTACCTTCAGTCAAGAACTTTTAAAACAAAAAATAAAGGGGCACAGGAGGCACACGAAGCCATCCGTCCTACCCAATTTTCTACTACCCGACTTGATTTCGACAGAGACCAAAGCCGATTGTACGATCTGATTTGGAGAAGAACGGTAGCCTCACAAATGAGTGATGCTCAATTGGAAAGAACACAAATTGCCATTGGAACACCCGCACATGGGGAAACGTTTACAGCCAAAGGTGAGGTAGTAACTTTTGACGGGTTTTTAAAACTGTACCTTGAGGGTATGGACGATCAGGAAGAGGAAGAAAGTGGCATGCTTCCAAAGGTTAGTGTCGGAGATCGTTTAACCCTCCAAGACATGATTGCAACCCAACGCTTTTCACGACCTCCCTATCGCTATTCAGAAGCTTCTTTAGTTAAGAAAATGGAAGAATTGGGAATCGGAAGGCCCTCTACTTATGCCCCTACAATTTCTACCATTCAAAACAGAAATTACGTAGAAAAAGGAGCGTCTGAAGGAGAAGTAAGAGCCTACGAACAACTGACCTTAGCAGCAAATCAGATTGTATCAAAAGAACTTTCGGAAAAATATGGAGCAGATAAAGGGAAACTGATTCCAACGGATATTGGGATGATTGTAAATGATTTTCTAGTAGAAAATTTTCAAAACATCTTAGACTTTAATTTTACGGCAGAGGTAGAACAGAGTTTCGACGATATTGCCAAAGGAGGAAAAGATTGGACGGACATGCTGAAGCGTTTTTACGACCAATTTCACTCTACGGTTGAACACGTTAAGGAAAATGCCCAACGAGAATCAGGAGAACGCGTTTTGGGAGTTGATCCTAAATCAGGTAGAACGGTAAAAGTCCGTTTGGGAAAATTTGGTCCGATGGCACAAATTGGAGATCCTGAGGAAGAAGAAAAACCCATCTATGCCAGCTTAGGGCCCAACCAGCAATTGGAAAACATCAGTTTTGAAGAGGTGATGCAGCTTTTTGAAATGCCCAAAACCTTAGGGTCTTTTGAGAGTGAAGAGGTGGTTGTGAACAACGGTCGCTTCGGACCGTATGTCAAACACAATAACGTATTTATTTCATTACCCAAGGGGATGTTGCCCACCGAGGTTGAACTCGATATCGCCATCGAACTTATTAAAGAAAAACAACGGGCAGACGCTCCAGTATATGTATACAATGAGTTGCCCGTCACCAAAGGCGTGGGTCGTTTTGGACCGTTTTTGAAATGGAGTGGAATGTTTATCAACGTAAATAAAAAGTACGATTTTGATCATTTAAGCGATACGGATATCGTTACGCTGATTGAGGAAAAAATTCAAAAAGAGAAAGAAAAGGTCATACACGACTGGATTGAGGCAGGTGTTCGAGTTGAAAAAGCCCGTTGGGGAAGGCATCACATCATCCGTGGAAAACAAAAAGTTGAAATCGGTAAGGAGGTAGATGCTGCCCAACTTACACTTGAAGATGCCGAAAAATATCTTGGAAAACCAAAATCGAAACCCAAAAAGAAAACGGCTAAAAAATAATGAGTCTTGAGTTACTTGTTCCTATAGAAAACGAAGCCTTACTAGGAATGTCCCTTTTGCCCAATCAGGTTCTGGGAAAACGTATTGCTCTTCATACAGCAACCTCTGGACTTCCGAATCTTCAGGGGCTCAATGTAGCCATCATTGGCTTGCAGGAATACCGCAATAGTTTTTTTACCACAACGCAATACGACCTCAATGCGTTTAGAAAGGAATGGTACAGTTTGTATCCTGGCAATTGGTCTTTGAAAATAGCGGATTTAGGAAATTTGCCTAATGGCTCTACCGTGGACGATACGTATTTTGCCATAAAGGAAATCGGGTATCATTTGAAACAAATGAATATAGTGCCTGTGTTTATTGGCGGCAGTCACGATGTGATTTTTCCACTCTATCAAGTTTTTCAAACGTTCAATCAATTGGTCAATGTAGTCTCTGTTGATCGTTCTTTTGATTTTTCACAAGAAGACGAATTGATCTCTGGGCGATCATACATGAGTAGAATTATCATGGATAAACCCAACGTACTGTTTAATTACACCAATCTGGGGTATCAAAATTATTATTGTGCAACTGAAGAAAAGGACTTGATGAATAAATTGTTCTTTGACAGTATACGCCTGGGCGAAGTGTTGGATACGGTTGCTCTGTCTGAACCTGCATTTAGAGATGCAGATATTGTTGGGATGGATATGAAATGCCTTTCATGGTCCGCAACAGCGGACCCATTAAAAGGAAATCCCAATGGAATAGATTCTAGAACGATTTGTGCGCTGACGCGATATGCCGGAATCAGTGATCGAGTCAGCTTTTTAGGGATACATGAACTCCCCTCAACACCCATGATGGACCAATTACTCGCACAAATGGTTTGGTATTTTCTCGAAGGGTATTCTTTGCGTTTTGATGAATATCCAATAGCCGTTACTCAAGGGTTTATAAAATATAGCGTAGCTTTATCCGATCAAACCCTGGTTTTTTACAAGAGCGAAAAAAGCCAACGGTGGTGGATGGAATTAACAAACCATTCACATTTGAATAATAAAACCAAAAAAGCAACGTTAATAGCTTGCACAGAAAAAGATTACGAGTCTGCTACTCATGATCATATACCCGAAAGATGGTATAATGCTATGAGAAGGACGAATTAAAGCTGTAGATTCGTAATTTTGAAAAATATTTAGAGTAAAGACAGAGATGTTTTTATAAATAGTGAAAAAATAACTAGTTTTATATTTTATTAGACGTAAGTACTAGTTCTAATTGTAATATTAATGAAAAGACATTTAGTTCTGTTGACACTTACCCTGATTGTTGCTTCCTGTGGGAGTAAAAACAGAGGTGAGCTTATTGGGGTAAAGCAAAAAAAGTGGTTTGGCGAAAAGCCCTATGGAATGACTTTAGTTGAAGGAGGTTCCTACATCATGGGAAAATCTGATGAGGATATTGCCCAGCTTCAAAATGCCCCCGCACGAACAGTAACCGTTCCTTCATTTTACATGGATGAAACAGAAATCACTAACAGTGAGTACCGCCAATTTGTTTATTGGGTTAAGGATTCTATTGCACTTGCAATGCTTGCTCGAAAGGCGGATGAGCTAGAGTTAGGTGAAGACAGTGATGGTATTGGAGAATTTGCATTTCAAGATGCAGATACTACGGATCTCAATGAATTCCAAAAGTACATGCGGAGTAATTACTATGATTTGAGTGAAGATCTATATGCGGGAAGAGCCTTAAACTGGGACGCAGACTTGACTTGGGATACAGAGGACTACATAGATCAGAATTATGCCGAGGTCATGGATTCTTTATATTTACCCCCAGAGCAATGGTATAACGGAGAAATAAAACTCGATGTTTCAAAATTGGTTTACGCCTATACTTGGTTTGATGCTGAAGCTGCAGCAGCAGAATCGAAAAGAACCAAAAAGCAATTTATAGATCGGACGCCTTTTATCAAAAAAGAGGAAATTCAAATTTATCCCGACACTACCGTTTGGATTAAAGACTTTGTGTATTCTTACAATGAGCCGATGCACAACGATTATTTTTCACACCCTGCTTATCAAGATTATCCTGTAGTCGGAGTTTCATGGAATCAGGCAGTGGCTTTTTGCAATTGGAGAACCAACTTTAAAAATGGCTACCAAAGAGATAAAGGAGATCCAAATGTAAGCCGTTTTCGACTTCCCAATGAAGGTGAGTGGGAGTACGCTGCTAGAGGAGGAATACCTTCGGGTACCTATCCCTGGGGATCCCCTTATCTATTGAACGATAGAGCTTGTTTCTTAGCCAATTTTAAGCCCTTAAGAGGAGATTATGCAGCTGACCAAGCAGTTTATACTGTTGAGGCAAAATCTTATTTACCTAATGACTACAACCTTTACAATATGGCTGGGAATGTAGCTGAATGGACAAACTCTTCTTATAATAGTGGGAGTTACGAATATGTCTCAACACTCAATCCAAGTATGGCACTATCTAGTGAATCTAAAAAAGTTGTTAGAGGAGGGTCTTGGAAGGATGTAGCCTATTACTTAAGAGTTAGTTCAAGGGACTACGAATATTCGGATACTTCTAGAAGTTATATCGGTTTTAGAACTGTTCAAGACTATCTTGGCCCTCAAAAGGTTAAGATTAAATAATTGGAAAGTTGTAAAAAAAAATTAAATTTAGTAAATAAAAAATATTCAAAATGACAGATAAAGCTTTAAATAAACGGTTAAGAAGTAAGGTAGCCATGCACATGCTCTTCGGATTAGGAGGTGCTGTAGTAATTGTAGGGGCATTGTTTAAAATTTTGCATTTAGAAATAGGACCTATTACAGGAGGTTTAGTACTTGGACTTGGTCTTGGTACAGAAGCCTTGATTTTTACCGTATCAGCATTGAATACAGGAGAAATAAAAGAAGAGCATGACGACTATGTTAAAAAAGTCAAAGGAGCTCCTAAGAAGACAGCTTCTGGAGGAGGAGACGAAGGACTTTCTTCTAAAATTGATGCCCTAATGCAAGAAGCAAAATTGGATGTAACTTTAATGAATTCCTTGGCAAAAAGTATCAAAGATTTGGAAACTTCTGCTAAGGCATTGTCTCCAGCTTCGGAGGCCGTAGCAGCATCACAGAGCTATAGTCAAGAACTCGCTAAGGCTGCAACCCAACTCGAGCAATTGAATGCGAATTATCAAAAACAAATTCAGGATGCCCAAGGTAATTCAGCATTTAATGATAAAGTAAATCAAAATGCCGAGCAGCTTAGAGCTCAAATGGAAAGTTTATCTGCAAATTTAGCAGCCCTCAACAATGTTTATGGAGGAATGCTTAATGCAATGACTAATAAATAAGCAACAATGGCTGGAGCAAAAGAAACCCCCAGGCAGAAATTAATCAGTCTGATGTACCTAGTATTCATTACCATGCTCGCACTAAATGTGAGTAAAGAGGTATTGGATGGATTCGGTCAAATGTTTGTCAAGATAAGCGACGCAAATGAACGTATTTCTGAAAGCAACAATTTGCTTTATGAAAACATTGACACCAATGCGACTGAAAAAGGAGGTAAATGGATAGGTCACAAAAGGACTGCTGAAGAAATCAAAAAAGAGTCAGATGATTTTTTTAACGAGATTAATAAAATTAAATCCACCATCACCGAAAAGCAAAGGGAAAAAGACCCTGATTTACAGGAATACGCTCAGATGGATAAAGGAGAAGCCTTAGATGTGATCTGGTTTAAAGAAGGATCAGATGATGCAAAAAATGCCTTTATTGAGATGATTCAAAATTACAAAGGACGAGTTATTCAGGTTTTTGGAAGCCAATATCCAGAATACATAGAAATGGTTGAAGCTCGCTTTTTCACTGGAGATATGAACAACAATGTTAAAAACAGAGACAACGTAGATGAGCCTTGGTTGGATGCTAGTTTTAAAGGATTTCCGTTAATCTCTTCACTCGCTAAGCTAACCATGATGCAAAATGATATCCGTCAGACAGAGCATGATGTTCTTACAACTTTAATGGGTAAAGAATTAAAAATGTCTTCTAAAGTAAATTCCAACAACTATTCAAGTATGCTTTTGACTGAAAAAGGAGCCTACTATCCTGGAGAGGTATTTGATGGTAGTGTAATTCTTGGAAGAAAAGGAGGAGCCCAAAACCCTAACTCTGTAGACTTAAAATTAGACGGACGCCCATTGACTGAGGACGACTATGAATTAATTCCGGGTGGGATAAAGTTAAATGTAAATTCAGGTAACCCAGGAGATCATTCAATTGAAGGAGATTTGGTATTTTTGAACGAAGGAGAAGAATCTAGGATTCAAGTAAACCAAACCTATACGGTTATTTCAAAACCCAATTCAGCAGTTATTTCTGCAGACAAAATGAATGTGGTATACCGCGGCGTTCAAAATCCCATCACGATTTCTATACCGGGTATCCAAGATTCTAAAGTAAATGCATCTGCACCTGGTCTTAAGCGTGTTCGTGGCAGTAAATATAATTTGTTTCCTGGAAGCGGAAGGGAAGTGAAAATTAATGTGTCGGGAACTTTACCTGACGGTAACAAAGTCGCTTCGGTGTCAACTTTTAGAATTAAAGATATACCTAAACCGGCAGGATATTTTAGAGGACAGTCGGGATCGTTTACTTTACCGAAATCTAGTTTGGAGCGCGGAACTGTTGAGGCTCGTTTAGAAGATTTTGACTTTGACTTACCCCTTCAGACAAAATCATTCCGATTTAGAGCACCCGGACAACCCAGTAAAGTAATTCAAGGAAATAAACTAGATGCAGCTGCCATCTCTAGTTTAAGCCGAATAAAAAACGGTCAAACAGTAATCATTTCGGATATTGAAGTAATAATTCCTTCAAATCCGAGTTATAAGTTAAAACAGACCTCGCCTATATCGATTACGATTAATTAAGTAACCCAAAGATGAAAAAAGGATTTTTTATACTACTCTTGGTGATCGCATTACATTCCAACAACAGTTGGTCTCAAGCGAACCTTCTAAATGCAAAAGTTCCTCAAGAAGTAGGCATGCAAGTTGCTGATAATCAAAGTCCTATTGCTTATGGCTATATTGACGATCGAGATGTGCTCTGGTCCAAAACAATATGGGAAATTATTGACTTGAATGAGCGGATTAACTTCCCGTTTTATTATCCTACGATAAACAACGGTTTGTTATCCAATGAGCGCAAGTCCCTGTATCGCGTATTATACGACAATATCGCTTCTGGGAACATTACAGAAATTTATTCTACCTCCTACTTTAATGAAAGTGAAAAATTAACTTTTGATGATTTAACAGATATTCTAGTTTCTAGAAATCTTTCCGCAGAAGGAATTTCAAAATCGAATGCAGGAGAGCAAGTTACCGAGGACGATTATGATACTTACAAAATCGAGACGGATAAAATTGTACAATACCGTATTAAAGGAACATGGTATTTCAACAAACGCCTAGGTGAATTGAAGTATAGACTATTGGGTATTGCTCCTGTTGCACCAGATGTTTCCACGCTCAGTCAAGGCCCGGAAGCCATGAAAGATGCTTTGGTTCCTCTTTTTTGGATTTGGTTTCCAGATGCACGAGAAGCATTGGCAAACAGCAATGTATTCAATACCAGAAATTCTTCACAGCCGATTACCTTCGATCACATGTTAAATTCACGTCGTTTTAACGCTACAATTTACAGAGAAGAAAACGTTTATGAAGACCGTCAAGTAAACGAATACATTTATGAAGATGCCCTTCGCCAGCTCTTAGAATCTGAGCGCATCAAGTCTGTAATTAGAGATTTTGAACAAGACATGTGGAGTAATTAATCCCCAGCTATAAAGTAACAAACGCTATTGGTAACAGTAGCGTTTTTTTTTGGCTACTTTTAAGCCTATGATTGACTCAATTATTGTAGGATACGGATTGGCGGGATTCCATATGGCGTGGCAAATGCATCAGCACCAAAAAACATTTCTACTTGTTTGGGACCAATCGCTTAAAGGAGCCAGTAATAAAGCCGCAGGCGTATGCAATCCTACCGTGTTAAAGCGCTATACCATGACATGGAACGGGATACCCTTTTTGAACTATGCCAAAACCCGTTATTCAAGCATCGAAGCTCAACTCAACAGTCAGTTTTTTGATTCCTTACCCATTCATCGCATTTTTACCAACGAACGCGAACAAAACGATTGGATTGTCGCTTCTCAGCGAGAAGGATTGAGTGCTTTTTTAAATCCAAACCTTGTTGCCCATACCGCTCCTGATTTAAAAAATAACGCAGGCTATGGAATTGTAGAACAACTCGGTAAATTGAAAATCAACTCTCTGCTTGAACAGTTTAAACAAACATTGGGTTCCAAACAATACCTAAATCAGGTCTTTGATTATTCACAACTTACACCAGCAAAGGATGGTGTAAGCTACAAAGGCATACAGGCGAAAAGAGTTATTTTCTGTGAGGGCTATGCGAGCAAAGCAAACCCTTGGTTTAATTATTTACCCCTCACAGGTTCTAAGGGCGAATACCTGATCATCAAAGCTCCACAATTAGCCAGAACGCAAATCATCAAAGGATCCATTTTTATTTCACCCCTTGAGGAAGGGTTGTTTTGGGTTGGGGCTAGTTTTACGCGAGAAGATAAAACAGCCACACCCACACCACAAGGAAAGGAATGGTTGCTTAAAAAACTCAACGCTCTTTTGGATACCCCTTATGAAGTTGTCCTTCACCAAGCAGCGATTCGCCCCACAGTAATCGACCGTAGGCCGTTACTCGGAGCCCACCACTCTTTTTCCAACCTATTCATTTTTAATGGCCTAGGCACACGAGGAGTATTAATGGCTCCGCTACTTTCCCAATGGTTGTATGACCATATACACGAGGGAAAACAAATTCCAAATGAAGTAGCAATTAACCGTTTTGAAAGCTATTTTAGCAATCCAAAATAAATTATGCTAAACGCTCATCAAATTACAGTCAGCTTTGGAGGAGAAACGCTTTTTGATTCCATTTCTTTTCGATTAGGCAAGGGAGATAGGGTAGGTTTGATCGGAAAAAACGGCGCGGGTAAATCTACATTATTGCGTTTAATGGCTCAAGAAAATACACCCACTTCGGGAAGTTTTGCATTAGAGAAAAACTGTAAAATAGGCTATCTCCCACAAGACCTAGACTTTGAACACGGCAGAACCGTATTAGAAGAAGCTTATCTGGCTTTTGAAGAGATCAAAGCCATTGAGCAACGTCAAGAGGCAATTCATCACTTTATGGAAACCACCCAAGATTTTGAAAGTCAGTCCTATTTTGATCAATTGGATGAATTGAATGAACTCACTACACGCTATGAAATGATCGGGGGGTATCATTACCAAGCACAAACTGAAAAAATCTTATTGGGCTTAGGCTTTAGCATGCAAGATTTAGACGCCCCTACCGATACTTTTTCAGGGGGATGGAGAATGCGGATTGAGTTAGCCAAGCTCCTTTTGAGAGAAAATGATATTTTGCTTCTCGATGAGCCAACCAATCACTTGGATATTGAATCTATCATTTGGCTTGAACAATTTCTTAAAAAATTTAAAGGGGCTTTAGTTTTGGTTTCCCATGACCGAATGTTTTTGGATCAGGTGACCAATCGTACCATTGAGATTGTACAACAACGAATTTTTGATTTTAAAAAATCGTATTCTAACTACATGATTTTTAGAGAGGAATTACGCACCCAACAACTGGCTGCCCAAAAAAATCAAGAAAAAGAAATTCAACAAACAGAAAAATTAATCGAACGTTTTAGGGCAAAAGCATCTAAAGCCAGTATGGCACAATCCTTATTAAAAAAACTGGATAAGATTGAGCGCATTGAAATTGATCCTGAAGAGAATAAAAAAATTAAATTTGAGTTTACGGTATCGCACCAGCCGGGTAAAATAATTTTACAGACACACAACGTTTCCAAAGCCTATGGGGATAAGCAGGTGCTTCAAGAGGTAAATCTTGAAATTGAACGCGGAGAAAAAATTGCTTTTATCGGACAAAACGGACAAGGAAAATCTACCCTAGCCAAAATCATCGTTTCTGAGATTTCCTATGAAGGAAAAGTCCAATTGGGGCACAATGTACAGTTAGGTTATTTTGCCCAAAATCAGTCAACCTACCTCAATGGAGAGCAAACCGTACTGGAGTCTGCTGAGGAGTCTGCTACACCGGAAAACCGAACCAAGGTAAGGGACTTATTGGGCGCCTTTTTATTCCCCGGTGAGGCTGTAGATAAAAAAGTCAAAGTTCTGTCTGGGGGCGAACGAAACCGCCTTGCCTTGTGTAAACTCTTATTGCAGCCCTTTAATGTGCTGATTATGGATGAGCCTACCAACCACTTAGACATCGCCTCAAAAAATGTGTTAAAAGAGGCCTTGCTTAAATTTAAGGGAACTTTAATCTTGGTTTCCCACGACCGAGATTTTGTCCAAGGGCTCTGCGAAAAAGTAATTTCATTTAGAAATCAAGATGTAAAACCCTTTTTAGGGGATATTAATGCCTATTTGGAGGAGAAGCAATTGAGTTCGTTAAAAGAGCTAGAAAAAGGTCCGGAAAAACCTGAGCAAGCTCCAACTAAAACGACTGAAGACGATTATAAAAAACAAAAAAAGGCACGTGCTAGCGAACAAAAAATATTCAAAATTGAAAAGCAAATAGTTCGCTTGGAAAAGGAACTAAAAGAGATCGATTTTGAGCTTGAAATCAATTACGAACAAACCATCGTCCAGCCCAATTTTTTCGACTCCTATCAGCAAAAAAAACAAGCGTTAGAGCAGTTGCTTCAAGAATGGGAGAACTTACAAACTTAACCTTCAATTTCTTGAAGGTAGCGTTCCGCATCCAAAGCCGCC
>Ga0181555_1000201_pt1 | contig 59288 bp, 57 predicted proteins | sample 011ome_15_FD_145601 | JGI IMG/M metagenome (GOLD analysis project Ga0181555, IMG submission 145601) | Coastal salt marsh microbial communities from the Groves Creek Marsh, Skidaway Island, Georgia - 011504AT metaG (spades assembly) | ecosystem: Environmental > Aquatic > Marine > Intertidal zone...
GCCATAATAACTGCCTCGGCGAATGTTCACTTAACTGCAAAACGTTTGGTGTGGGGGAAATTCCTTAATGCGGGTCAGACTTGTGTGGCTCCGGACTATGTTTTAGTTCACGAGTCCGTTCGTGAAGCCTTTGTTCAGGCGTGTATTTCTGAATTAAAGCGCAATAATTACAAACTCGGGCAAAATCATTATTGTCAGATCATTAATCATAGACATTTCGATCGACTCATCGCGCTTTTGGATCCCAAAAAGACGATCTATGGAGGCCAATACGATAGGGACACACGATTTATTGCCCCAACGATTATGGCTGAGGTAATTTTGACCGATGCTGTAATGCAAGAAGAAATTTTTGGTCCTATATTACCGATAATGACCTTCGATACCCTTGAAAATGCCGTAAAGCAAGTAAAGGCCTTGGAAAAACCGTTAGCGGCCTATGTGTTTAGCACCCAAAAAAATGAATATCAAAAGGTCTTGTCTGACCTTTCCTTTGGTGGTGGTGCGGTTAATGATGTTGTAATGCACCTGAGTAACCCAAATTTGCCTTTTGGAGGTGTAGGCCATAGCGGAATAGGGGCGTACCATGGAACGCATGGTTTGGATTGTTTCAGTCATCGTAAAAGTGTGCTCTACAAAAAAAATTGGTTTGAAGCGCCGCTTAAATACCCGCCGTTGAGCCATAAAAAGCTCAATTGGATTAAAAAATTTATGAAATAACCAGAATGTCTTGTTTGAGTAAGACCATACGCCGAATAAAAAATGATCAAAGAATTTTTACCTTTCAGGTAATCGGGGAACAAATAATTATTCAACACTAAAAAATATTGTCCATGCGCTCTAGTGATTTTAAATCATCGTCAAAAAAAATACTTTTAAGGGCAGCCCTAGTTTTTTGGACTGTCCAAGTTCAGGCTCAAGGCCGATTTTTTGCTGAACCTAATCCGGAATTTTTCCCCGAGCGTTCTGTAGTTTCTAACATTACCGCAAATATTGCCTACCAAGGCTTTGGTGAGCCGCAAGCTTATTTTGGTCAAGGTGAGTATGAAATTTTCCTAGATAATGTTGATGGGGTTTTGGACCGTCCGGTCATTTTACTCGACGGCTTTGATCCAGGGGATGGACGCGGCATTGGAGCGCTTTATGCGAGTTTGAGTTACGGCGGGCAGAACCTTGCCGATGAATTACGGAATCTCGGATTTGATATCGTTGTTTTAAATGCCCCAAACTATGTTACCGACGGTTACGAAATTGGCGGTGGGGGTGATTTCATCCAGCGCAATGCTATGGTGCTTATTGCCTTAATCCAAGAGCTCAATACCCAAAAACAGGGCGAAGAAGAATTGGTTGTTCTGGGTCCGAGTATGGGAGGATTGATTGCGCGATATGCCCTTGCCTATATGGAGCAGGAAGGTCTTCCTCATGAGACGCGTCTTTATTTGTCGTTTGATTCGCCACATCGAGGGGCCAATATTCCTATTGCCCTTCAATATCTTATCAATTATTTTGCAGTAGTTGGTGGTGATCCATTGGCTCAAGCTACGGTGGACTTTGTACTTTATTCGGCGGCAGCAAAGCAAATGCTCGTCGATCATTTGTCGGGACATTTACTGGCTGGATCAGATTTAGAACAAGATCCTAATTTATTATTGCCTGCAGGTGCCCCAAATTTTCGCGATGAATTCCAGCAGGAACTAGACGCTTTAGGTTTTCCACAAAATGTGCGCAATGTCACCATGATTAATGGTGCTGTAGATGGGACCAATATTGGGAGTCCAGGCATGGAGGTTGTCAATACGAGTGTTGAGGTTGATGCACTCACCGACATTGATATTGCCTTATATTTTACCCCTGAAGCCGGGCAGAACATAACCGTGACCGAAGTGGCGACCTTTTTTATTGGAATACCCGTCTCAACTTTTTCTGCCGATGCGCAATCACCGGCAACATCCGATGGTGTTGACAGTGCACCCGGTGGAACAGGAAATATTTCAGCCGCCTTGGCTGGGGGTGGGGTTAGTCCCGTGCTTCAAGAATTTATTGACGCTTTAAACCAGGATGAATACAGTTTTATTCCCACGATGAGCGCCTTGGCCATAGATACCGATAACTGGCATGGCCCTGCAGATCTCACGGCATCTCCGTTTGACAATATTGAGGCTTCGACCATTAATTCTGGCCACGTGAGTCTGACTCAGTCTATGGCAGATTTCGCGATCATTGAGATTTTTGGATCACTGTCAAATGATGATTTTACTGCGGTTGTTGGTCCAAAATTGCGCAATCCAGCCAAAGAGGCCATTGAGCTTTATTTACCTCAATCTTGGCAGCAAAGTCCTTTGAAAGCTTATCTCTATAGCCCTGACGGCAGACTTATTGCTCAGAAGCAGTGGGAAGGGGTTACGCAAAATATTCAATGGACTCATGAGTTATCACAGGGGATGTATTTGCTGGAACTGCATAGTGGAACAAACGTCGCCCATTTGCGTGTTTTGAAGCAATAATTTAAAGTCCGGAGATTTTCTGCTAAGAATTCACGGCTGCGCGAAATTTTTAAGGGCGCAAGTCACCTTTTATTGATGGTGGTAGGGTTCTCCTTTGAGAATCGTAAAGGCGCGATAACATTGCTCTACCATAAAAAGTCTGACCATTTGGTGGCTAAAGGTCATCGCCGATAGTGATACGCTACTCATGGCGCGCTGCCGAACTTCTGAAGAAAAACCATAAGGCCCCCCGATGATGAAGACTAACTTCTTTCCACCGGCATTGAGCTGTTTTTGAATGAATTCAGAAAACCCCACCGAGCTCATTTGTTTGCCTTTTTCGTCGAGTAAAATCACCCTATCAGACGGGTCAAGGGCATTTAAAATAAGGGTGCCTTCTTTTTGACATTGCTGTTCGGGGGTAAGATTCTTAGTTTTTTTGAGCCCAGGTATGATCTCCAAATCAAAATTGATGTAGTGATTTAAGCGTTTGACATAGCCTTGAATAAGCTCCTCGAGCAAAGGATCATCTGTGGCCCCGACCATAAGTATACTAATGTTCATAGGACAAAGATATTCATTTTAAGCCTTGTGATAAGTTACCTAGCCCAGTGGCCTAGATTTGTTGGGTATTTTAGTAATTTAGCTTAAAATCCATCCATTGATTTCAGCAGCTCAAGAACAATTAGAAATTCAAGGCATAATTAAAAATGCCTTGCGTGAGGATATTGGTACAGGAGATCACTCAACATTGGCTTGTATTCCTGCTGCTGCTCGAGGGAAGGCCGCATTGTTAGTAAAAGAATCAGGGTATATTTCAGGTTTAGATTTTGCCCATCAAGTGTTCAAAACACTGAGTCCGGACATTGTATTTGAAGCTTTGCAAAAAGATGGTGCCTATGCCGAAAAAGGAGCCACTGCCTTTACAGTAGAAGGTCCAAGTCATATTCTATTGCAGGCCGAGCGTCTGGTGCTCAATGCAATGCAGCGCATGAGCGGGATCACGACCAAAACAAGGGATTATGTAGCTCAGCTCGAAGGAACCAATACCAAGCTTTTAGACACTCGAAAAACTACACCAGGAATTCGAGCGCTTGAAAAATGGGCCGTGCGTTTAGGAGGAGGGGTAAATCATAGATTTGCGCTATACGACGCCATCATGTTAAAAGACAATCACATTGATTTTTGTGGGGGTATGGACCAAGCCATTGAAGCGACCAAAAATTATTTAGCCCAAAATAATTTGGACCTGCCAATTATTGTTGAGGCCCGTGATTTCGATGAGATTAAGGCCATACTTCGCCATACAGGGATTACCAGAATTTTAATCGATAATTTCAGTATTGCGGAAACTAAAAAAGCGGTGGCGCTCATTGGCAATCATTGTCAGACAGAGTCCAGTGGGATGATTAATTTGGACACCATTAGAGATTATGCGCTATGTGGTGTGGATTTTGTCTCTTGTGGCGCCATTACCCATTCAGTTAAGAATTTGGATTTGAGTTTAAAAGCAGTAAACTAAATCCAAATACATGGAAACAGTCTCGAATCGCACATATCCTTTTGAACGTTGGCCGTTGATCGGAACACTGACAAGGCTATTGCGTTGGGTTCAACTTCCTGGTTTTCAAGGCCTTTCGCTTTTTGATCTGATTGAAATATATAGTCTGGGCATTATCAAAGGGGCCCTTTCGTCACGGGCAAGCGCCATTGCCTATAGTTTTTTTATGGCCATCTTCCCGTTTTTACTGTTTATGCTTAACGTGATCCCGTATATCCCCATACGGAATTTTCAAGAGCGATTTTTAAGATTTATTGATGAGCTTTTACCGGCTCAAACCCATGATTTCTTTTATCCGGTAATCGAAGATATTGCGACGAATCCCAGGACGGGACTGTTATCGTTCACGCTGATTTTGGCGCTTTTCCTGATGGCGAATGGAGTGAGCGCAATTTTTAGTGCTTTTGAATATTCTGTCCATGTGACCATTAACCGAGGGTACATAAGACAATATATTATTTCAGTTGGGGTGGCAATACTGCTTTCCCTTATTCTGATTCTGACCTTGGGGGGAATTGCCTATGGGGAGTATTTGATTAATTGGCTAAAATCGGACACCTTGATCGACAATGATCTATTTTGGATTTCGGTGGTGCAATATTTGTTTTTTGTGGTGATGTTGTACGTGATTATTGCGGCCTTGTATTACTTCGGTGTTCAAAAGCGAGGGAGCAAAGGGTTCTGGTCTATTGGGGCTTTGGCCACCACGGTATTAATCTTACTGACGACCTATGGTTTTGGGGTGTACATCAATAATTTCTCAAAGTATAATGAGCTTTACGGCTCGATCGGGGCACTGCTGATCATGCTTTTTTACATTTGGCTCAATGCCAATTTGTTGTTGCTTGGGTTTGAATTGGATCAGTCTCTGCGCCGACTTAAGGAGCGTTCAGTGCCCCTTAAAAAATCTGCTGATTAAACGTTTATGCCCTTTATCGATGTCATTATTCCCTTACCCATAAACCAGACCTTCACCTATCGGGTCCGTGAAGCAGAAGCGGCTTTTCTAAGACCAGGGATGCGTGTTGTGGTTCCCTTCGGAAGGAATAAATTACGCACGGCATTAGTTTATGGAGTTAGTGCTCAAGAAGTACCAGATTATCAGACTAAGGAAATCGATCAAATTCTTGATGAGCGGCCGATAGTAACCCCCATGCAATTGTCCTTTTGGCAATGGATGGCGCGCTATTATATGTGCACTTTGGGTGAAGTGATGAAAGCAGCTCTGCCTGGAGCCATGCTTCTGGAGAGTGAAACCTTTATCGCGTCTTTGAATCCTGATCCTGACTCTTGGGAGAATTTAAGTGATGCAGAATTTTTGATCATGGAAGCCTTGTCGGCTCAACCGCGACTTTCCATAGATGAGGTTCGATCCATACTATCGCGAAGTTCAGTAATGGGGGTCGTCTATGCACTTATCGCTCGCGGTTTGATTGAAGTTCAAGAGCAATTGGATGATAAGTACAAACCCCTTATGCGTCGTTTTGTACGCCTTAATCCCGATATTTTAGGTGACTCTAGTTTAAAACTTATTTTGGAGGGACTGAGTCGCGCGCCAAAACAGCGCGAATTAATACTTTATTTACTTTCTAAACCACATACGGAAGAAATTCAGCAAACCCAATTACTCAAGGCGACTCAAGCGACGTCGAGTACATTAAACGCTTTAATCGAAAAACAGTGGGTTCTTGCTCAAGAGCACGCCGTAGATCGCCTATTGCCCCACGAGGGTCCCACAGAGGTTCTTTCTGAATTATCCCCCGCTCAGAAACAAGCGTTTAATCAAGTCAATACTTACTTTGATCAGGGCAATGTTTGTTTGTTGCATGGCATCACCTCCAGTGGAAAAACTCGAGTTTACATGCATTTGATGAAACGATTCATAGCGGGCGGCAAGCAAGTCTTATTCATCCTGCCAGAAATTGCCTTGACCACCCAATTAATTATGCGCTTACAGCGATTTTATGGATCTCAAGTTGGGGTATATCACTCGCGTCAAACCGCTGCTGAGCGAGTTGAGCTGTTCCAGAAAGTAAAGGAAGGGGACCCCTCGGTTCAAATCGTTGTTGGGGCACGCTCTGCAGTATTTCTGCCCTTTAAAGATTTGGGTTTGGTCGTACTTGATGAATCCCACGAACCCTCGTTAAAACAGCACAGTCCTGCGCCGCGTTATCACGGTAGAGATGCAGCAATCATGCTGGCTCACTTAAATGGCGCAAAGGTTCTCTTAGGATCTGCCACACCGTCATTAGAAACGTATTATAATGCGCAGCAGAAGAAATTTGGCCTGGTTTCTTTGAATGAGCGCTTTGGTGGAGCGACACTACCGACGATTGAGTTGGTAGATTTGGCCGAGCAATATCGCAAGAAATTAATGCGACAGCATTTTAGTGCTCCCTTGATTACGGCCATAGAAGAGACTTTGTCGCGTGGCGAGCAGGTGGTTTTGTTTCAAAACAGACGTGGGTTTTCGGCTATGATTGAATGTTTAACCTGTGGACATATTCCTCAATGCCCCGATTGTGATGTGAGCTTAACCTATCACAGTCATCAAGAAGTATTGCGCTGTCATTATTGTGGGCATCAACAAGGGGTGCCTCAGACCTGTATGGCCTGCGGGGGTCCTCAGTTGGACCGAATTGGCTTGGGAACACAGCAGATTGAGCTCAGCATACAAAGCTTATTTCCCGAAGCTCGACTGGCGCGAATGGATCAAGATACTACTCAAGGCAAGTATGCCTTTACTCAGCTCATAAACCGAATGAATCAAGGGGAAATAGACATACTGGTTGGCACCCAAATGCTGGCTAAAGGTTTGGATTTTGACCGTGTTTCACTAGTGGGTATTCTCAATGCGGACCAATTGATGAATTTTCCTGATTTTCGGGCCCAGGAGCGGGCCTATCAACTCATGTCCCAAGTCAGCGGGCGTGCAGGTCGGCGTGGTATTCAGGGACGGGTAATCATTCAAACCTACACCCCCGGACATCAATTGCTCCAACAGGTCGTGGCCGGAGATTACAAATCTATGTATGACCAACAAAATCAACAGAGGGAACAATTTCAATACCCACCATTTTGTAAACTCATCCGCGTGACGATTAAGCATCGAGATATAAACCTCAGTCAAGCGGCGGCTATATGGTTGTTTAAAGTAATCGAGCAAAAGATGGGATCCTTGGTTTTAGGGCCGGTCGCACCGCCCGTTTCAAGAATAAGAAATCAGTACATCCAACAACTTTTGATTAAAGTGCCGCAACAACAATCTTTATCCAAGACCAAGGGTTTTGTGACCAAAGTATGGCAACGTTTTATCGCTCAAAATGAGTTTGCGCGGGTCAGCGTGTCTTTTGACGTAGATCCCGTGAATTAAAAACTAAGCTTTACCTGCGGCGGCGGCGAGCGCTTCAACCAAATCAGTTTTACGATTTCGGCTCAAGGGGAGGCTTTGGTTTTCCAGTTCTATTTGTTTGCTGTTGTACCATTGAACCTTATCGAGGTTAACGATATACGATTTATGGATGCGAAGAAAACGATCCTCTGGGAGTATTTGTTCGAAGGCTTTCATGGTTGAGAGTACAACCAATGAGTCGTGTTCTGTGACGAGCTTTACATAATCCCCTAAGGCTTCAACGTATTTAAGCTCGCTTAAGAACACTTTACGCTTTTTGAGGTTGCTCTTTACAAAAATAAAATCCTCGTCGTCAAATCCTTCTTCATTGCGCAATTTGTAATTGACTATAGCTTTATGAACGGCGTTTAGAAAACGATCTTTTGCAATCGGTTTACGTAAATAATCGATGGCGTCGTAATCAAAAGCCTTGAAGGCATATTTGGTTTTTCCGGTAACAAAGATAATTTGAGGCTTTTGCGTCATATCATCGAGTAGGTCGAAACCGGAAACTCTTGGCATTTCAATATCAAGAAAGACTAAATCTATTTGCTGAGAAGTCAATCCTTCTTTGGCCTCTTCAGCGCTGTTGTATTGCGCTGCAAGCTTAAGAGAAGGGTGTTCATTGATCAGTTTTACTATGGAAAGTCGCTGTAGGGTCGAGTCATCAACAACAGCACAATTTAAGATGGTTTGATCCATAATAAGGTGAGGTTTTAGGACCAACAATATTAGTCAAATAAAAATAGTTTCACAAGTTTTGATGGGCTTTAAACTGATAAAATGAACCATTAAACTGAGTTTTTATCTTTATTATGGTCTTCCTTCGATAATTTTAGTATTCTCAATCAATGCCGATAACAGGAAAAAATGGCATTTGATTCATCTAGGATCTTGGTGGCCTTATAAACGATTTAGGTAATTCATTTCTAGGCTAGTGTGCCCATTGCGGCGCACGAAAAAACCTTGGTGTTTTGACTTTGTAGTTTCCAAATAATGCCTTACTTTTGCACGCTCTCAGCAAGGTGCTGGGAATTAAATCAATATATTATGACTCATTACGAAACTGTTTTCATCTTGAATCCCGTTTTATCTGAAGAGCAGATAAAGGAAACAGTTAAGAAATTTGAAAGTTTTCTTGTTTCTAAAGGTGCAAAGATGATCGCCAAAGAAGATTGGGGCTTGAAAAAGCTGGCTTATCCAATCCAACACAAAAAAAGTGGTTTTTATCACTTATTTGAATTCACTTGTGATGGAGAACCCATCAACGATTTAGAAGTTGAATTCCGTCGTGACGAACGCATCATGCGCTACCTCACTGTAAAACTCGATAAGCACGCTGTGTCTTGGGCAGAGAAAAGAAGAACTAGAAACAAACAAAACGCATAAGCTATGTCATCAATAGAGCAACAAGCAAAAGGCAAAAAAGACGGAGAAATCAGATATCTCACCCCGTTGAATATCGAGACCTCTAAAGCCAAGAAATACTGCCGATTCAAAAAATCAGGCATTAAATACATCGACTACAAAGACCCAGATTTCTTACTGAAATTTGTGAATGAACAAGGGAAAATTTTACCTCGTCGTTTGACAGGAACTTCTTTGAAGTATCAACGTAAAGTTGCTGTAGCCATTAAAAGAGCACGTCATTTGGCCCTTATGCCATATGTGGCTGATATGTTAAAATAAATAGAGCAAGGAAATGGAAATAATACTTAAAAAAGACGTTGAGAATCTTGGATTTACAGACGATGTTGTATCGGTTAAAAACGGATACGGAAGAAATTATTTGATTCCTCAAGGCCTCGCTGTATTGGCAACTCCTTCTGCAAAGAAGGTACTTGCTGAGACCTTAAAGCAACGTGCCCACAAGGAACAAAAGTTAGTTGATGATGCAAAAGCTGAAGCAGCGAAACTTAACGGGCTGGAAATCAAAATTGCCGCAAAAGTTGGTGAGGGAGATAAGTTATTTGGTTCTGTAAGTAATGCTGATTTAGCAGAGGCTTTGGCAGCAAACAAAATCAGCCTAGATAAGAAATTTATCATGGTTCAAGGAGGTTTGGTAAAACGTCTTGGAAAATACGATGCTAAGATTCGTTTTCACCGTGATGTAATTGCTGATTTTAGTTTTGATGTGGTCGCTGAGGCTAAATAATCTAAGCTTCAGGATTAATCGTCAACTGAATAATTGACTTTAAATATTAAAAACCCTTCATAGCGTCTATGGAGGGTTTTTTTATCGCACAATATTTATGAAATATCGCAGACTCACCAAAGAACAATTTGAAACCCTCAGTGTTGAATTTGCTCAATTTTTGGCCAGTCAATCTATTGACCAAAAAAAATGGCAGTCCATAATACAAAACAATCCAGCACAGTTGGATCAGCAATTGGATGCGTTCAGCGACCTGGTTTGGGAAGAAAGTTTGCGAAAGACGTGCTATATCAATCACTATTCTCCTGGTGGAGTTTTTGCGTTCCACGCTGGACAGATGTCCATGACACTTTTAGGGGTCAAGACGGCCACCGATTTAGATTTCAATACCCCAGAAGCGTGGCAATGGCTGTCTGAACATTGGCAAGAAGACTCTGTGTCTTTTTATCGGGAACAAAAGCCGTATGACAAGCAGCGCACCCAAGTCTTATTTGCTTTAATCGAGCAAGGAGGCGTTTTATCGAGTGGGGACCTGGCTCAGCGTCTAGAGGCCTTAATCCCTTAGGATTACTCGTAACGCAGGCTTTCTATAGGGTCGAGTTGTGCCGCTTTTGATGCGGGGTAAGACCCGGCAATAATGGCAACAATAAAAGAAATGATTACGGCCGCAATCATAGCGCCCCAGGGTAAGGCGTAGTCAAAATCAGCGACTGTGGCAAAAATTAGCCCAGTACCGATACCCAGCACAATACCCAACAGACATCCAATCTGACCGATAACAATGGTCTCAATAAAAAACTGAGTCAAAATGGTTCGTTTTTTAGCCCCCATGGCTTTTCGAACGCCAATCTCACGGGTTCGGTCTGTGACGGAGACCAGCATGATATTCATTAAGGCTATTGACGAACCCAAAATGGTGATGATACTTATAATCCATGCTGCAGTTTCCAGTACTCCCGTGATGCTCGCGACACGATTAATTAAATCTTCGCTGCGCTCAATCGCAAAGTTGTCTTCTTCCAAAGGTGCAAGCCCTCGGATATTTCTAAAGGCCACTAAAGCGGCACTTTCAGCTTCTTTAAGCGTTTCCTTTTGGTTTACCATTACACTAATGGTATAGTTAATATTGGGCTGTGTAAAAATACTTCGGGCCAATTGTATCGGGATTAATACCCGTAAATCTTGATTATTTCCAAATGAAGAACCTTTTGAAGCCAGTAGTCCAATAATCTTGAATTTTGAGCCGCGAATGCTTATGGTCTTATTAATCGGAACTTCATCTTTAAACATTTTCTTGAGAAAATCCGCGCCCACCATACAAACGTGGTTATTATTTTGGATGTCAAAGAAATTGAAAGCCCGCCCTCGATCAATTTTGGTGCCGGTATTGGCCAAATAATGCTCATTAACGCCAAAAACACTGACTTCAGGGTCTGTTTTAATATTGTTGTATTTTACCTCTGCAGTTCCTGTACCTTGAAAAGAAATAGAGGTTTGGGTCCCCGGAAAATCGTATCGCTCATTAAAGGCGCGAATCTGATTATAGTCGATAATGGGATTGATTTTTTTTCGCTCACCGCCATCGCGTGAGTTTGTGGCAAATGCATAGCGCTGCAAGTTAAAGGTGTTCGACCCCATGCTGGCAAAGTTTCCCGAAATAGAATGTTCCAAAGCGTCAACGGCACTCAATATGCCCACTAAAGACCAAATGCCGATGCCGATAATAACTATTGTCAGTACTGTTCTGAGCAATTGGGTTTTTATCGAGTCTAAGGCAATGAGAATATTATCTTTGAATAAACCGAACATGTAAACTGAAAATTTAGTCTTACAAATTTATCGAAATCTTTTGGGCCATCTTTATTAATTGCGGGAATTCTCTGTTATTATGACCTGAGAAATCCATCTATTTTAAGATATTTGTATTTCACGGAAATACTCAGAAAAAGTGGCACAAAAACCGTCTTTACCCAAAGGTACCAGAGATTTTTCACCCGAGGTAGTGGCCAAAAGGACCTACATCATCAATACACTGCGCCGCAGTTTTGAAACCTTTGGTTTTCAACCTATCGAAACACCGAGTTTTGAGAATTCGGAAACCTTAATGGGGAAGTATGGGGAAGAAGGGGATCGCTTGATATTTAAGATCCTCAACAGCGGTGATTTTTTAGCTAAAGCGGATCAAAGTCATTTAGATCAGCGCGACAGTGCAAAACTTACTGGGCAAATTTCCGAAAAAGCATTGCGCTATGACTTAACGGTGCCCTTTGCCCGTTATGTGGTACAGCACCAAAATGAGCTTAATTTTCCGTTTAAACGCTATCAAATTCAACCGGTTTGGCGTGCAGATCGCCCGCAAAAAGGACGGTTCCGTGAATTTTACCAGTGCGATGCAGATGTCGTAGGCAGTAAATCACTTTGGCAAGAATTAGAACTCATTCAGCTTTATGATCGCGCTTTCGATGCGCTAGGACTCAAAGGAGTAACGGTACACTTAAACAATCGAAAAATACTCTCGGGAATCGCCGAAGTCATTGGCGCCGCAGACCAGCTCATTGACTTTACTGTCGCTCTAGATAAACTCGATAAAATTGGACGCGAAAAAGTCGAAGAGGAGATGCGACAAAAAGGTATCAGTGATCCCGCTATAGATCGTCTGGGGCCTCTTTTTGAAACTTATTCCAGTAATGCGGAGCAACTGGAGGCTCTGGAAGCATTACTTAAGACATCGGAGGTGGGACTCCTTGGGCTCTCCGAGCTTAGATTTGTTCTGGAAGCTCTCGAGGCTTTGCCTTTGAAATCAGCTTTGGTCAAAATAAATTTGACTTTGGCGCGCGGACTGAATTACTATACCGGGGCCATTTTCGAGGTTTCTGCACCCGAGGGCATTCGCTTAGGCAGCATAGGGGGCGGTGGACGTTATGATGATTTGACTGGGATCTTTGGTCTTAAGGACATGAGCGGAATTGGTATTTCATTTGGTTTAGATCGTATTTATATGGTTCTGGAGGAGCTTAACTTGTTTCCTGATCATGTTGCAGCGTCGACTAAGGTCCTGTTCATTAATTTTGGGGATAAAGAGGCGCTTTATGCGACTCAGGCGGTCAGTGCATTGCGCGATAAAGGTATTGCCGCTGAGCTTTATCCCGATGCGGCTAAAATGGGCAAGCAGATAACTTATGCTGATAAAAGAGGAATCCCTTATGTGGTTTTGGCCGGAACCGATGAGATGAACAACCAACGTTATACTTTAAAAAATTTGAGTGACGGTAAGCAGGAGTCAGTAACTCTTCAGGAGTTAGTTGATATTTTATCTTGACACTTGAGACATCTACTATATGAGATTTAACCTTATCAATGGATTTGTATTACTCTGGCTATTTTCGGCTTGTAATAATCCGGCGGAAGTTTCTGAATCACGCACCCCTGAGGATACTCCCAGAAAGACGCTCGAGTCTTCTGAACACATACTGGAAACCCTTGATCCAAAGGCTAAAGTTGTCCTTTCTTTACTTGGGGTGATGCAAGACGGGGGACGGCCTCATTTGGGATGTCAAAAAAGTTGTTGTGCGGCAGATGCTATACCGAGCGATGTTGATTATCGCGTTGTTTCCCTCGGGCTTTTTGATCGCGAAAATACCAAAGGCTATATGATCGAGGCTACTCCAGATTTTGTGGCTCAATGGCGCACATTCAGCGGCATTTTTCCCGAGATGGCGCTTAATACCCTGGGCGGTATTTTTCTGACCCACGCGCACATAGGCCACTACTTGGGGTTGTCCTATCTAGGTAAAGAGGCTTTTAATGCAAAATGGACTCCCGTATACGCCATGCCAAGAATGGCCGATTTTTTAAAAAACAATGGTCCTTGGAGTCAGTTAGTGACCAATGAGAATATTGAATTGCACCCTTCTGCTCCAAACGACACGGTGCAATTGACCAAAAACCTATCGATGGTCCCCATATTGGTACCGCATCGCGATGAATTTTCTGAAACCGTGGGCTACCAAATTATCGGTCCCGAAAAGACAGCCGTATTTATACCCGATATTGATAAGTGGGACCGATGGGACCAGTCTATTTTATGTCTGATAAAGCTAGCAGATTACGCATTTTTAGACGCCACCTTTTACGACGGACAAGAATTGCAAAATCGAGACATGAGTTTAGTGCCGCACCCTTTTATAGTTGAGAGTTTAGATTTGTTTGACGTCTTGGAAACATCAGATCGCAACAAAGTCTATTTCATCCACTTTAACCATACGAACCCCGTGCTAAATGCGGATAGTGAAGCGGTAAACCGCGTAAAGCGGGCGGGTTTCAATATTGCCGAGCAAGGACAGCATTTTGCGCTTTAATGATAGGTGCCTGCGATACAAGAAATTGCTCAAATGAAAAACCTAAACTACAATGAATTGAATTTCAGAGAAGCGACAGCAGATGATATTACACAAATTCAAATCGTAAGAAACTCAGTCAAAGAAAACGTTTTGTCGAATCCTGATTTAGTTACGAATGAACATTGTTTGGAATTCATCACCAATAAAGGAAAAGGTTGGGTGTGCGAATCTGATAATATAATTGTGGGATTTTCAATTGTTGATTTGAAAGAACGAAATGTTTGGGCTCTTTTTTTAAACCCAAATTATGAACGTATCGGAATCGGAAAGCAATTACAAAAAATCATGTTGGATTGGTATTTTAACCAAACCTCTGAAAATATTTGGTTAGGAACGGATCGGAATACAAGAGCTGAACATTTTTACAGAAAATCAGGATGGAACGAAGTTGGAATGCATGGAAATGGCGAAGTAAAATTTGAAATGACTCAAGAAAACTGGAAAAGGTGTCGCGGGTAACATCCACATAAGCGGGTTTTTACCCAGTGATTCCTTTGGTATAACATTGAAATTCAAAAAATTATGACACATAAAGGCAAGTATAAAACAAAAATTTCATTTCAGAATTTTTGGGTTGTTTCATCCATTTTTATTGTTCTCTTATTCTTTTCCTGTAAGGAAGAATCCGACTCTGTAAAAAACACAGAAAGCGATTTAATGTTGAAAATAAATGCTGTTCAGGAACAAATAATGGCGCAAGGAAATATGACGAAGAAAGAGGAAGAGGCCTTGTTGAGTTTATGCAGCATTGTATCGCATGAGGACGGTTTAGCCACTTTTACCACTGATAATAGCGTGATCATAAAAGATGTTGAAATTATGCCAGTATATGATGGATGTGAAGATCTGACGATAGAAGAAACGCGAAAATGTTTTAATGATAAAGTATCGGCATTTATAAAGCGAGAATTTAACTTGAATGTTTCTCAAGACTTAAATCTACCTGAATCAAAACAGGTAGAAGCATTTTTTATAATAAACGAAAGTGGTAACATTACTGGTTTGAAGGTGAGAGATTCAGAAGTCACCGTTCAAGCAGAAATTTTGAGAGTGCTTAGAAAAATCCCTGTGATGAAACCTGCAACCCAAAATGGGGAAAGTACTTCTGTATTGTGTTCCTTGGTTATAACCTATGGGAATGACATAGATGTTAATGTTGTTTACATTCCCGAAAGACCTGCTTAATCTATAAGGGTGTTGACCAAAAAATGACTGTGGCCAGTAATGGCGAGAAACAATTAATTTCAGCTACTGAAAATCAAGAGCATTTAAAAAATGAAGTCATTCAATAAATAAAAAATGGCCACACTTTTAAGTGTGGCCATTTTGTTTTTCTTGTAGCGAGAGCGAGACTTGAACTCGCGACCTCCGGGTTATGAATCCGACGCTCTAACCAGCTGAGCTACCTCGCCAAAAATGCACTGTTTTTCAGTGCGTGCAAATATAGAAACAAAATAAAGTATGGCAAATGCTTGAATGTGTTTTTTAGCGCGTCTAAAAATTACGTAAAAATAATTCCTGCAGTTTTTGGCAAAATAGAATTAATATCTATATTGCTTCACTGCTAAAAATCAACTATGGAGCGCAAGATAAAATACGAGATGGAATTCCCGATACATGTATCCCCATCGCTCTTATACCAATATATTTCGACGCCTTCAGGAATGAGTGAGTGGTACGCTGATAATGTAAATTCTCGAGGACAACTCTTTACGTTTATTTGGGAGGGAAGCGAGGAACAGGCTAAGCTTTTAGGGAAAAAAAGTGGTGAGCGCATAAAATTCAGATGGCTCGATGACGAAGATACGGACTACTTTTTCGAACTAAGAATTCAAGTCGATGACATTACAAAGGACGTTTCTTTAATGATCACTGATTTTGCCGAAGAAGACGAAGTTGATGAAGGGAAGATGCTTTGGGAAAACATGGTCTCTAATCTTAAACACGTTTTGGGCAGTGCCTAGAGCATATTGACTTATCTTTGCGCCACCCAAGGGTGGCTTTTTTTATGATAAATTTTAACGGAACGATACACGAACAAGAAGAAATAATGCCTGGCCTACATAATCGAGGTCTGCATTATGGCGATGCTCTTTTTGAGACCATGAAAGTGGTGGGTCGTCGCATTTTATTTGCCGAAGCCCATTATTTTCGTTTGATGGCTTCTATGCGCTTAATGCGCATGGAAATTCCGATGCATTGGACCCCTGAATTCTTCCAAAGTGAGGTCAATAAGACGCTCAAAGGAAAGGGAGGACATTCAATTCATCGTGTAAAAATACTTGTTTGGCGTGATTGGGGTGGTCGATACACGCCACAATCAGAAGGGGTTTCCTATGCCATTTTTTCAGAATCTTTATCGCGCGCCCCTTATATACTAGAGGATACAGAGTACAAAGTGGACTTGTACAAGGACCATTACGTGAACAATGGAATGTTGGAGCAGCTCAAAACAAACAACAAGCTGATTCACGTTTTGGCAGGGATTTATGCAACGGAAAACGACTACCATAGTTGTTTGCTTTTAAATCATGGTAAACAGGTTGTTGAATCCATTAGTGGCAACATCTTTCTTGTTAAAGACTATAAAATTAAAACCCCGCCACTCTCGGATGGATGTCTCAAGGGCATAATGCGCGGAGTTATAATCGAAATTCTGGCTAAGCACCCTGATTATATATTAAGTCAAGAATCGATTTCACCCTTTGAACTTCAAAAGGCCGATGAGTTGTTTTTGACCAATGTCATTACAGGGATTCAACCGATTAGGCAATACCGTAAAAAGCAATATGCCAAGCAAGTAAGCTCAGATTTAATAGAAAAGCTCAATGAATACGCAGGGCTAAGCCCTAGTTCATAGCAGGATTCTCGGGGGCATTAGACCACATCGCGTAAGCGCCACCCAAGGCGTTCATCGTATTACGCCAATAGTTTTGATCTGTTTTTACGATTTGATCTGAGTGTAAATCATTCGGCATGACGAGCCAATTATTTTGCTGCCATTCCTCCTCGAGTTGGTCTGGACCCCATCCCGAATAACCCAAAAAGAATTGAATTTGGTCATTGGTCAAAAAACCCTTGTTGAGCAGTTCGATAATTTGAGTAAAATCACCGCCCCAATAGATCCCAAAATCGATGTAGACACTGTTGTCAATTAAGTCCGGCGCATTGTGGATAAAATAGAGGTTGTCTTGCTCCACGGGCCCTCCATTGAAGACAGGAATCGCGGGAGATACCTCTGGGACCAGATCGTTCAAATCATAGCGTAAAGGCTTATTTAATATAAACCCAATCGAGCCCTCATGATTGTGTTCTGCTAATAAAATTGCCGAGCGATTAAAAGATAAATCACCGATAATCGAGGGTTCGGCAATAAGCAAATAACCCTTAAGGGGTTTGGTGTTTTGGTTAGGAGACATATACTAAAGCTACATCAAATAAATTGTTTATGCAACTATTTGATTTTCAAGCATAAAAAAACCCTGCCGAGGCAGGGTATATTTTCTTACATCAAAGTGATTAATTCACGCTGTCTGAAAGTTCAGAACCTGCCTTGAATTTTACAACATTTTTAGCTGCAATTTTGATGGTTTTTCCAGTTTGAGGGTTTCTTCCTTCTCTGGCAGCACGCTTAGATACTGACCAAGATCCGAATCCAACAAGAGAAACACGGTTTCCACCTTTCAAAGATCCTTCTACATTACCTAGGAAAGATTCTAATGCTTTTTTAGCTGCTGCTTTTGTGATTCCAGCATCCGCCGCCATTGCGTCGATTAAATCAGATTTGTTCATACGATAAAATTTAAATTAAAATTTTGGTTAAACTTGCATATAATTGCTTTACAAATTTAACGGGTTAATCCAGCCATGCAAGGAAACACGCAGGAAAACGCGGTTTTTGTTAATAAATCAGCCCCATTGTTGATAAAGTAAGATCAATCTGCTGATTTTTTCGTCAAATCAGTAATGACAAGGGTTTAGACGAATTTATCATCTTTTTCAAAACTATAGCCATTGAGAAGCGACTCAATGGGCATTTTTTTCTTGCCTGGAAGCTGTATTATTTTAATGGCCAACTTCTGATCTGCGGTATGTACAAGGAGTGATTTTTTATCATAGCTCAAATGCCCTGGTGCTAATTCTGAATTGAGGCCTGTACTTTGGGCTTGATAAATTTTGACCTTAACGGCTTGTCCGTTGCGTATTAAAGTCGTCCATGCTCCAGGATAGGTGTCCAAGCCGCGAATCAGATTAATTATTTTTTCTGTGGGTGAATCCCAGTGGATTCTCGTATTCTCTGGAGTTAATTTAGGAGCACTCCTTAGCTGTTCAGAGTCCGTTTGAGGTTTGGGTTCTGCGCTATTGTTCGCGATGGCCTCCAGTGTATTTATAACGAGCTGAGTTCCTGTTACTATTAACTTATCGTGTAAGCTTGAAGCATTGTCCTCACTTTCTATTGGGCATGCGATGCTGTCTATAATCGCTCCAGTATCAATCTGGTGATCAATGAAAAATGTAGTCACGCCCGTTTGGGTCTCTCCATTAATTAGGGCCCAGTTAATTGGGGCAGCCCCTCGGTATTGAGGCAGCAAAGAAGCGTGTAAGTTGAAGGTTCCTTTTTTTGGAATCTTCCAAAGGACTTCGGGCAGCATACGAAACGCGACAACCACAAAAACATCTGGATACAGCTCATGGAGCGTTTTTAAGAACTCTGGGTCTTTCAGACTTTCAGGTTGCCATACCGGGAGATGATGTCTTAATGCTGCATTTTTAACAGCACTGGGTTGAAGGCTGCGTCCACGACCTGCTGGGCGGTCTGGGGCAGTGACCACGCTGAGTACCTTATATTCGTGTTCGATTAACGCATTGAGTACCCCCACAGCAAAGTCTGGAGTCCCCATAAATATTATCCTTAAAGGCTTTGTCATCGTAAAAAGTATCTGTTGGCAGCGTCAATACCTATTGTTTGTTCGTTATGCAGATAGGTCAAGACAGCATCAATATCAATAGGGTCAAAGTTAATATTTTCTCTAAGCTCAAAGATGCTTAAGTTACGGTCTTTAAGTAGATTCAATATCAGCTCGGCTATAGCATCACCGGCGTTTGCATGGGTTTGTTTTTTTATTGCGAGACAATTGGAGCATTGGCCACAGTCGGTGTTTAAGACTTGTCCAAAGTAGCGTGCCAATTTCTGTTTGAGACAGCCCTGTGATTGGTGAATAAAGTCGAGCACATCGCGCTCTTGAGCGCTAACCCGCTTTGCATGACGCTCGATAATAGCCCCATGGGGATTCACGCTGCGGGCATCCTCTCGCGGCAGTAAAAAAGTCAGTTGCAAATCTGTCTGAAACATCTCTAAATCGATGAGTTCTCTCTGCTGCATCCAGAGCAGCGCCGCTTTTATTTGCTCAATGGTAACTCCATTTTTTCGCGCCAATTGATAAAGGTCAATGGATATTTTGCTTTGAAAAACACCGCCGAAAAGTCGTAAAATGTTGCGCCCGATAATGCCGGCACTCGGATGCTTGTCTAAAGCCTCATTCAAAACATTATTTTCAGCAATAAATTGAAGTCGCGTATTACTGCCGTTTTGATGTTTTAATGAAATAATACCTATTCGATCTAATATGTTTAGAGCAGCCATTGCTTTAGTGGGATTCAAGTCATAAATGGCACAAAAGTCCCCAACAGCGAGGCCGAAAATTTCACCAGCCCCTTCGCTGTAGGCAATTTGAAAATAATTACACAGATGACGGTAAAACTGTTTGATGTCTTCGGTACTTAAGATTTGATTTTTTTTGCGCCTTTTAAACTGCTCTATATCTTGTTGATGATAGATTAACCAGGCTTGCGCCGAAGCGCCATCCCGTCCGGCACGCCCGATTTCTTGGATATAACTCTCAATGGCATCGGGAACAAATGTGTGCATAACAAATCGAACCCCGTCGTGGTTAATGCCCATACCAAAGGCACTAGTTGCCACCATGACTTGGGCTGGTCGGGTTAACCAGTTTTTCAAGGCTGTTTGTTTTTGTTTTTGATCCATGCCGCCGTGAAAAAACGCACAATCAAGCCCTTTGCTTTTTAAATTATTGGCATATTGCTCGCTGAGTTTTCTCGTGGGTACATAGACAATTCCGGAGCCTTTTTGAGCTTTTGCAATAGCCAAAATTCTATCAAACACATCCTCTCGTTGCTCAATTAAGAGCTGAATGTTTTCTTTGATCAGGGGGCGGCTAAAAAGTTTTGGGGCCCTTAACTCAAGGGCGTTGGTGATTTCTGCGGTAATCTCTTCGGTGGCAGTTCCGGTTAAAGCCAAAATGGGCGTCTGTGGTTGAAGTTGACGCAATATTTTGAGTTGTTGGTAAGCCGGTCGAAAATCGAACCCCCATTGGGCAATACAATGCGCTTCATCAATGGCCCAAAGATTGACGTCGATTGTTTTTAAAAAGTCCAAAACTAATTCTTGTTTAAGACGCTCAGGAGCAACGTATAAGAATTTGTAACCACCATGCCGAAATAGATCAAAAATGCGCATCATTTCTTCGGGGGATTGGGGCCCGGCTAGGGCGATGGCCTTGATATTTCGGCCCATTAGATCGTTTACCTGATCTTCCATCAGGGCCACTAGGGGAGAGATCACCACGCAAATACCTGAATTGAGTATCCCTGGAATCTGATAACAAAGGGATTTGCCGCTTCCTGTAGGCAAGACGGCTAAAACATCTTGGCGGGAAACTAAAGCGCTGATAATGTCCTCTTGAGGCGCTCGAAACGACTTGTAGCCCCAATACTGTGTTAAGAGTTGTTGGGGGCCCATCATTATTGAGTGTTTAGGTGATTCAAGATAAATTCTGTGCGCTCATCTACTGTTCCTACCGGGACTTCAATAGGTCGATAACCCAGATTCTCGTAGCGATTCACGATGAAATGGTGGATTTTTTGTCCTTGTTCAAAAGACTCATAACGCTCATTATCCTGAACATGAATCGCTTGCCATGGCGGTAAAATAAATACATGATCATAGCGATGCGTGGCCAAATCCTTGAGAAACTTTTCTGGTGATTGTTGGTTTAGATAATCCATATATGCCACAACATCAGGCAGTCCTCGATCAAAAAATACGGGATTATTCATCGCGGCTTTTACTTCTAGAAATTGGGCTTTACGACCTTTGAAAAGGGCTTGACTAAAGGCCAAAGGATCTTCTAAAAACAATTGCTCGATGCCATTTTTTTGTCCCTCAAGTATGATTTGTCGAGAAATTTCGTGTTGACAAACATGCCCGAGGGTATCGAGTTGTTTCATTATTGTGGTTTTTCCAGTGCCTGGACCTCCGGTAAGCACGATTTTTGATGCCATTAATAAATACTAAAGACCAAGACAAAGTTAGTTATTCTTAAAGGCTTGCGCTATCTTTGCGAGGAATTCGTTAATGACCGCTATGCCGGATAAAAAATCTAAAGAGTTTTACGATCGATTAACCCAGCAGTTGGCTGATGATCGTAGCTGGCCCGCTCCCTATATGTTTAAGTTTATTGTCCCAGGGACAGAAGAGCGTATTGAGGAAGTATGTCAATTCTTTGATCCGGAAAATGCAGAGATACGGATTAAAAATTCATCCAAAGGAAATTACAGCAGTATTTCTGTTACCTTGACCATGGACTCTCCAGAGGCCGTAGTACAAAAATATCAGGAAGTTTCTATCGTGAAAGGAGTCATTTCTCTATAAAATGATTATTTTGCAGGCACAGTAAGCACTGTCTTTCCTCTATTTTTTTGATTGAGAACACCAACTATGTTAGTAGATAATTTAGAATACAATACCGAGCGTGAACATTTGATTATTCCAGAATATGGGCGACATATTCAAAAAATGGTAAATCAAGCCATGGCTATGGAAGATCGTGAAGAACGCAATAAATGTGCCCACAGCATTATTGCAGTGATGGGAAATTTAAACCCGCATTTGCGTGATGTGCCCGATTTTCAGCACAAACTATGGGATCAACTTTTTATGATTTCAGATTTTAAACTTGATGTGGATGCGCCTTATCCAATTCCTTCGCCAGAAGAGTTAGCAGAGCGCCCACAGCCATTGGCTTATCCTCAAAATTTTCCAAAATATCGCTTTTACGGGAACAACATTAAGCGTATGATTGATGTGGCGGTAAAATGGGAAGACGGAGATAAAAAAGACGGCTTGGTTATGACCATTGCCAATCACATGAAGAAGAGTTTTTTGAATTGGAATAAAGATACCGTTGACGATCAAGTTATTTTCAATCATCTTTTTGAGCTTTCAGACGGACAGCTCAATCTTAAAGACAGCGAGGAAGACTTAACTCAAGCCCAAGCGTTTATTCAAACAAAAAAGCGTTACGTCAAAAAAACACACAAGCCGAGTCGCGGTCGCAAGCGTTATTAAACCACAATAATAATATGGGTACTTTTCACATTGAAGGAGGACATCAACTCTCAGGTGAGATCCGTCCACAAGGCGCGAAAAACGAAGCGCTTCAAATCCTTTGTGCCGTATTACTGACTGATGAGCCAGTCGTCATAGAGAATATTCCAGACATTATCGATGTCAATAAACTCATTACGATTTTATCACATTTAGGAGTAAAAGTAGAGCATCTTTCTGCTGGGGCGTATCGATTTCAGTCTGATGATTTAGATTTAGATTATTTAGAATCTGAGTTATTCAAAAAAGAGGGCAGTAGCTTGCGCGGATCCATCATGATCGTTGGACCATTGCTTGCCCGCTTTGGAAAAGGTTACATCCCACGTCCTGGTGGAGATAAGATAGGTCGTCGTCGTCTTGATACCCACTTTGAAGGATTTATTAAACTCGGTGCGACATTCCGTTATAATAAGCACGAACGCTTTTATGGAGTAGAAGCGTCTAATGGTTTAACCGGGACCTATATGTTGTTGGATCAAGCCTCAGTAACCGGAACAGCTAACATTATAATGGCTGCCGTTTTAGCCAAAGGGACCACGACCATTTACAATGCCGCATGTGAACCTTATTTACAACAACTTTGTCGTATGCTTCAATCCATGGGGGCGAACATTCAAGGTGTTGGATCAAACTTGCTCGTTATTGAAGGCGTAGAGCGCCTTGGAGGTTGTACCCATCGAATTCTGCCTGATATGATTGAAATTGGGAGTTGGATTGGATTGGCTGCCATGACCCGAAGCATTATTACCATCAAAGATGTTTCTTGGGACAATTTAGGCTTGATTCCTGATACGTTCAGAAAACTGGGCATCAAATTAGAACGCCGCCAAGATGATATATTTATTCCTTATCAAGAATCTTACGAGATTCAATCGGACATGGATGGCTCGATATTAACCATTTCAGATGCCCCATGGCCCGGTTTTACGCCTGATCTTTTAAGTATTGTTTTGGTGACTTGTACCCAGGCCAAAGGCAGTGTATTGATTCATCAAAAAATGTTCGAAAGTCGTTTGTTTTTCGTGGATAAACTCATCGATATGGGGGCTAAAATCATACTCTGTGATCCCCACCGCGCCACGGTGATCGGTCACGACTTTGCCTCGTCCTTAAAAGCAACCAATATGGTTTCTCCTGACATACGTGCTGGGGTTTCGCTACTTATTGCTGCTTTATCAGCCGAGGGCACAAGCGTGATTCAGAATATCGAACAAATCGATCGTGGATACGAGCGTATCGAAGAACGTCTTCGCGCAATTGGCGCGAAAATTACACGGGTTGAATAGGGCTTAATTGGCCTTATTTCCGAAGTATCGACATCAACATTAATAATACTAAAGAGCCTCATTTAGTGCTGCCTTATAGGTTTCAAGACAACGCGTGCGGGCCATTTTATGTTCTACCACGGGTTTGGTATAGCGGGGTAAGTCACATTCTGGGACCCATCTTTTGATATAGGTCTTTTGTTTGTCGAATTTATCAACCTGAGTCATTGGGTTGAATATTCTAAAATAAGGCGCTGCATCGACGCCGCTGCCAGCAGCCCACTGCCAATTCCCAATATTCGAAGAACATTCGTAATCCAATAATTTTTCAGCAAAGTAGGCTTCACCCCAACGCCAATCAATGAGTAAATGTTTGCACAAAAAACTCGCTACCAACATGCGCACGCGATTGTGCATATACCCTGTGGCATTGAGCTCTCTCATACCCGCGTCAACTAAAGGATAACCAGTTTGTCCATTTTTCCATGCCTCAAACTCTGCGAGATCATTTCGCCAATGAATTCGATCGTATTGTGGTTTGAATGACTTGGTGACGGTATGTGGAAAATGCCAGAGTATTTGCATAAAAAACTCGCGCCAAATCAATTCTTTGAGCAGGGTGATGTCTTCTATAGGAATGAGCGCACGCACAATCTGCCGGACACTGACGGTACCAAAACGCAAATGGGGTGAAAGTTTTGAAGTCCCTTTTTTTAACCCAGGAAAATTTCTCTGTCGTTGATAATTTTCAGCCATCAAAGGGCTGTAGTCATAGGGCATTACTTTGTGGGCACTTGGCTTAAAGCCCATGATTTCTAGGGTTGGTATAGTACCAAGATCTCCGGACAGTAAGTTTGCTTTATGTTTTTCTACGGGATATTCAGTCAGAGGATTTGCCTGAAGTGCCGTCAACCACTTTTTACTGTAAGGGGTGTAGACCACATAGGGTTTGCCGTCATCTTTGACAATTTCATCCATTTCAAAAATGACTTGATCTTTAAACTGATGAAATCCAATATTGTGCTCTTCGCAAAGGCTTTTTATGGCCAGGTCACGTGACAGAGCATAGGGTTCATAGTCCCGATTACAGATTAGATGCTTGACGTCAAATTCCTGTTGCAATTCTTTAATCGCTTCTTGAATAGTGCCATAATACACCTTCAAGTCACTACCCCAGGACTTCAATTCTTCTTTAATTTGGCTTATTTGCTCATGAATAAAGCTTACACGACCATCGTCTGGGGTGCATGAATCGAGTATGTTTCGGTCAAAGACAAACAGAGGCACCACAGGATATGAGCCTCTTAGGGCTTTACTTAGACCATGATTGTCTGTGAGTCTAAGATCCCTTCTGAACCAAAAAAGATTAACCTCTGGGCGTTGACTCTTTGTAATATCGCTTAGTGACTGCTCCGTATTCATCTCTTAGTTTGGTGGTGTATGGCTTGATACTTTGGTTCGCCTCATTTGATTTTAAGGGCGTTTAACTCGGGGGAATCTAATCGTTCTTAATTCAGTTTTAAAGCCCCCATACCGCCATCAAGTCCTATGATTTGACCGGTCATCCATGAAGAAGCATCACTGAGTAAAAAGTAGGTGCACTGAGCGATGTCCTCAGGTGTGCCCACGCGTTTTAGTGGGTGACGCTCGTTCATTTTTTCAATTTTCTCCTCGCTGGATAAAAGTTTTCCAGCCAGAGGGGTATTGGTAAGCGAAGGGGCGATGGCATTTACGCGTATTTTCGGTGCATACTCTGCCGCGAGCGATCGTGTTAATCCTTCGAGCGCTCCTTTGGCTAGGGCCACTGAAGCGTGAAAAGGCATTCCTTGTTGCACCGCAACGGTACTGTAGGATACGATACTGGCTTGAGGGCTATTGAGTAATTTAGGCAAAACACCTTGAAGACTTCTGATCATGCCCATAGTGTTGATTTCAAAGTCTGCAGCAAATGCTTCTGGTTTGAGTGCGCGAAAAGGTCTTAAATTAATGCTGCCCGGAGCATAAACAAAACCGTCAATCTGATCGGGAATCCCGTCAATACTAGCCTCAGGGTTGAGTACGTCGTACGGTATATGATGTACCCCAGCAAACTCAGGTCGATTGCGACAGGCCGTATAAACCGTATGGCCGTTATCGATACAAAGTTGGGCCACAGTAGCACTGATTCCTGTTGAGCCTCCAATTATTAGAATATTCTTCATGAGTAGCTACCGAACATTTCGGTGAGTTTTTGTGTTCTAAAATTAAATATTTCTTCAAGTTTTGGCGTAACAATCAGGGGCGTAAACAAGGATCCTATAGCGCCCATGGGGGCTTTGTAATGGATGAGGTCCTCCATGGCAACCCCTCCATCAATTGCCGAGAAAAAGTGTTTGTGGTGCCATAAGTTATAGGGGCCAAAGCGCTGCTCATCGACAAAATATTCATTGGGGACGACATGCGTGATTTCGGTCACCCATTTGGTTTTAATGCCTAAAAGCGGGGAAACATGATATTCAATAATTTGACCAGGATACATACGTCGGTCCGCGCCTGCAATAATATCAAACCCCATATATTCTGGGGTTATGGTTTTTAAATTCTTTGGGTCTGAGAAAAAATCCCACGCTTGTTCAAGCGAGATAGGTAGGTTTTGAGTTCTGTGAAAAGTGTACAAAATGATATTTTTTGTAAAGATACAATTGTTTAACAAAATTGATCAAAGGTTAAACAGAATCATTTGTCGGTTTTATCGTTTTATTAACGAATCTTTTCTCTCAGTGAATTATATTCGTTAAAAATTTTACAACATGAAAAAATTAATATTCTCTTTATTATTAACTGTGGCCTTTTCTTTCGGGGCCTTAGCACAAATCCAAACCCCAGCAGCCTCTCCAGAGCAAACCTTAACACAGAGCGTGGGTTTGAGTTCTGTAACCGTACAATATTCGCGACCTGCAATGCGTGGACGCGCGATTTTTGGCGACTTAGTGCCCATGGACAAGCTTTGGCGTACCGGAGCAAATAAAAACACTTTGGTGACTTTTGAAAGCGATGCCACAGTGGGTGGTTCGCCATTAAAGGCAGGGACCTACGCACTTTACACTGTGCCGTCAAAAGATGAGTGGACCGTTTATTTTTATACCGATACAGAAAATTGGGGTTTACCTAAGCCATGGGATGAAAGTAAAATTGCAGCCGTTTATAAAGTTAAGGCCCAATCGCTAGACTCATCAGTGGAAAGTTTTACAATCACTATTGATAAGGTCGCAGATTCTGGAGCCCACTTAACGATTTCATGGGAAAATACTTCCGTAGCCATTCCATTTGGTTTCGATACTGAATCTGCTGTAATGCAAACTATTGAACGCACTATGAATGGACCTGCTGCAGGGGATTATTACCAAGCTGCGGTTTATTATTTAAACGCGGATAAAGACATTAACAAGGCAAAAATTTGGATCGATAAAGCTATAGCGATGAGTGAGCCAGCCTATTGGTACTATCGTCAAAAAGCACTAATCTACGCCAAATCAGGGGATAAGAAAGGCGCCATTGCTGCTGCAGAGCGTTCCATGGAATTGGCTCAAGCCGCGGGAAGTCAAGATTATGTCGCAATGAATAAAAAGTCATTAGCCGAATGGACTAAATAATCTTTTTTTAGAGGCTAGATCAATCTAAAAGTATTTTAACGTTTTAAAGACGGAACAATTCAAAAAAAAGGCATTCATCAGTGAATGCCTTTTTCTTGTAATCGTTATAATATCTGTCGCAATTCATTTCTGTAATGCGATGGACTCTTTCCAGTCTGACTTTTAAATGTTTTGTTGAAGTGCGAGAAATTATTAAATCCAGATTCAAAACATACATCCGTTATGCTGAGTGCTCCTTCTGCCAGGAGTTTACACGCGTGGGTGACTCTGTATTCCGTAACAAACTGTATAAAGGTTTTGCCCGTTTTATTCTTAAAATAGCGACTAAAGGCCTGTGGGGTCATACTGACCTTATCGGCCATTTCGGTTAGGCTTATAGGACGCGTAAAACTTTGGCTAACAAAATTGTAGATAACATCGAGTCTTGCAGCATCTTGTGGTTTGGTCTCTAAAATTATATGGTCCGCATTGAGTAGGGTATAATCTTTAGCCAGAGCTAGTTCGTTCAGAAGGGCTAAAAAGTAAATCAAGCGATCAAATGGATTCATTTCTAACAGGGCTTCTATTTTGGGCCCTAAGCGTGATTTTGTTTTTTCTGAATAAACAATGCCCTGCTTACTGCGGATTAAGAGTTGTTTAACGGCAGCAAATTCTGCAGCCTCAAAAAATTCTGGACCAAGAAAATCCTCCCGGGCTTGAATAACAATTTCACTTTTGTTGTTGGTTAAGTGATTTGTGAATCCAAAATGTGGTAAGGAAGCGCCGATAAAGATTAAATCTCCATCGTTGTAGTACGATATGTGATTTCCTATGTGTCGTTTACCACTTCCACCATTGATATAAACGATTTCCATTTCAGGATGATAATGCCAAGAAGAAGGATTCGCCGCATTAAAATCGCGCAGGTTTTCAATATATAAGGAACTCCCCGGGGCGGGAGCAATGGCTTCGAACTGTGGATTTTTTTTCATCGCGATATAAAATTACCAAAGGTCAGTCTGGCAACGTGAGGGTAAAATTAACCAATTTATATGGTATTTTAACAATATAGACCACGAGTGATTTATTATAGGTTAAAAATAGATATAAAATGGTCAAAAATGGAGGAGTGCAGGCCGTTTCTTTCGTGCATCTTTGAGGTGTAGTTAATAATACATCAATGTACTGTCGTTTGACTGTCAGACATTGGAAAACATTAAAATCGGTAATTTAGATTTTAATTTTTGGTCGTTAGTTGTGAAAGGGAGTCTTGGTCGGCTCCCTTTTTTCTTTGTATATCCTTAATGCAAATACTACCTTTGGCCCCTCATTAATAATTTTAGACATGGATAATGGAATTTACGCTCGTTTTCACACAAGCAAAGGCAATATAGACGTATTACTAACGCACGACAAAACCCCCGGAACGGTAGGTAATTTTGTAGCATTGGCTGAAGGTCAACTCGAAAATCAGGCCAAAAAACCTGGTGTACCTTACTATGATGGTTTAAGTTTTCACCGTGTTATTGCTGATTTTATGATCCAAGGAGGTGATCCTCAAGGTACTGGTGCCGGTGGACCTGGATATCAATTTGATGATGAATTTCATCCAGAACTAAAACATAATGGTCCTGGTATTTTATCTATGGCCAATGCTGGTCCTGGGACGAACGGAAGTCAGTTTTTTATCACCCATGTCGCTACCCCGTGGCTTGACAATAAGCACACAGTATTTGGTCGCGTCGTATCTGGGCAGGAAGTTGTTGATAAAATCGCTCAAAATGATGTGCTCGAACGCCTAGAGATTTTTCGTGTGGGTCAAGAAGCTGAGGCTTGGAATGCTGTTGAGGCTTTTCGCGTTTTTAACGGGGTCAAAGCAGAACGTGAAGCGGCTGCAAAACGTGCTGAAAAGGATTTACTTGAAAGCTTGTCTGAAGGCTTTACTGAGACAACTACGGGCTTACGCTACCAAATTATTCAATCGGGTGATGGTATTCAGCCAAAATCTGGAGAAAACGTTTCTGTGCACTACAAAGGTATGCTAGCAGACGGCAAGGAGTTTGACAACAGTTATAAGCGCGGTAATCCTATTTCTTTCCCCGTTGGTCAAGGCAATGTAATCCCGGGTTGGGATGAAGGCATTCAACTGCTCAAAGTAGGGGATAAGGCGCGTTTTGTCATTCCGAGTCATCTAGGTTATGGATCTCGAGGTGCAGGAGGTGTCATCCCACCAAATGCGACTTTGATTTTTGACGTTGAATTGGTCAAGGTCGGCTAAATTATCTTTAGTCGGACCAACGTTTACATCTGGTCTCCAAAAAATATAGCGTTCATCATGAGTTTATTGGTTCCATACCAAAAGGCTCTAAAGTTTGTATTGTCGGTAAAATAACTGACTCTACCACGCGCGTTTCGTCCTGTTTTAAAGGCACTACTGCCCGATAAGGTTTTGAGGTTTTCCTTCGAGATATATCCAGAAAGCAAAGGATCTTTTTGATATACTATTGGGTTATTCGACGCATTGGTGTCTGGCTCCAGAAAGATGGTCGTATTGCGAAATAGGGGTACGGTATTTTTTTTGTAACCAAAATTTACAGGGTGTGAGCGGTCCGTTTTGGCTTGAAATATAGCACCACCAATCACTTGAGCACCTCTGTAGCGTTCTTGTTGTTCAAAGCTTGCTTCTTGCCCTGTTTTTTCTGATTTCATAAGCGTTAAATCCAACAGCTCATTGTTATCGATCCAATAAGCAGCGGATCTAAACCCTATAAGATGGCCCCCTTGCTCAACCCAAATTTTTAGCGCTTCAGTCGCGCCGCCATCTGGTCCACGCCCCCAAGTGGCGGGCATGATTATAGTCGTGTATCGACTTAAATTTTTACGATCCAGCTCGGAAACATCTAATTTGGTCAAGGTAATGTCGTAACGCGTATCCAATAAGTGCCATATTTCACCGGCGTCATAGGCGTTAATTCCAGGGCCCACCAATAAAGCGATCTTTTTGGGTTCAATGGTTCTAAAATCTGAACTTCCTAAATTCATGCCCTGAGTCGCGCCTGTGGAAAGTCCATGAATTTTATACTCCTTACTGAGTGTTGCCATAAGATTATGAATCTCATCAGGAGATTTTTCTTGGTTATGAGCAGGAATCATTAGACTTCCATAATCGAAATTTTGTTTCCCTAAGGCAAATGGCCGCATGGCGACTTTGACACGTATATTATTTTCAAGCAAATAATTTAAGGCCTTTGGGCTGTAATAATCTTCCCATTCAAGGATATAGGCATAGCTTTTATTCAAAACATTTATGCCCATTTTGAGAGCTTCAGGGTTTAATTTTTCACCCAGCTTAAGTTCTTTTAATCTTGCACTGCTGTGCTCCAAATTAAACGCTAGAGGAAGACTCCAAGCACTGATATCATAAAATAAGCTGTCCTGAAATTGTGTTCTGCGCTCAAACATGGCCTCGATAAGCGTGCTTTGGGTTTGATCCTTGGGTATGGCTATGGTAGATTTTGGGAGGTAACTTTGGCCGTCGATACTTACCGGCGCTGTAAGTCGATAGGCTTGGATATGCTGGCGATCCATAAGGGCCAGAAAAGCCTGCAATTTTCCTGTATCATGAGTATCCTGCACTAAAAAGACTTCATCACTGCCCTTATTTTTGCGCATCTGGCGATAAAATTCACTTTGGTAGTAAATCAAATCTTTTTTCAGAGCAATACCTGCTTCAAGGGTGGATAAGGCCGCCGTAAATTGATTTCTGATGGTAAATGGAAAAGTTAAAATACCATTATCACTCTCTTGAGCATGACCCCTCGAGGACGCTTGTTCGAACAAAATACCGACCCCGCCGTGAATGTCTGGAAATGTGGATCCTTTTCCGTAGTAAAAATCATCATAATCTTCTTCGGAATAATAAAGGCTCCCTATCTTATCCAGGGCCCCAGCGTGATATCGACCTACAGCGCGCGTGAGCTCTTGATTTAATTTTGGCGTCAGTGGATGGGTGCGCGTAGGGATGCCCGGCTGAAAAAAGAAGGTCGAGTTAGTCCCCATTTCGTGGTGGTCGGTCAAAATATTTGGATACCATTGATGAAATGTTTTGATTCGCGCTTGGCTCTCAGGAAGCTGGCTGGGCATCCAATCTCTATTAAGGTCAAACCAATAATGATTGGTACGTCCCCCGGGCCAAACTTCAGCGTATTCTCTATCGTTAGGATCCGGGTTGATGTTGTTACTTTTATGCATATTAGCCCAAGTTGAAAACCGCTGTAGTCCATCAGGGTTAAACGAGGGGTCCAATAGAATCACACTTTCTTTAAGGGTTTTTTCTATGGCTGGGCCTTGTGCCGCAGCGAGGTAATAGGCATAGAGTAGGGCCGCATTACTGCCGCTGGGTTCATTGCCATGAATTGAAAATCCTTGGTACAAGACTACAGGCAATTGATCTGTCTCAAGGACTTTATTATTTTGATTGATAAGGCGCTGACGATCTGATTTTATTTGTTCGATCCGATTATGATTCTCTGGCGAAGTAACGGTCAGCAGCCATAGCGGTCTTCCCTCGTAGGTAGTACCTCGTTTTTCAATACTCATGCGCGGACTGCGTTCGGCCAAAACCTCCATGTATCTCGAGAGTCGATCATGAGTTACATGCCAAGCACCGACTTGATGACCCACGACTTCCTCAGGCGTTGGAATTTCAGGGTTATAGCTAATGTCTTGTGGCAGGTAGTACCCTAAATCAAGATTCTGCCCTTGGATTAAAAGGCTAAAAAACAGGGTGAGGCTTAAAAACAAATACTTGGTCATATCTCGAGATTTACAATTTTCTAAGATAAAAAAACCGCCCCATATTGGGCGGTTTATAATTTAGAATCCTTGAATTTTTCGGAAGGTCCTATATATCGTCAAAACTAACATCTGTAAAAGATGAACTTGATGAACTATGCTCGTGTTCGTCGTAATCTTCTGGATTGTAGTCTTTTTGATGACGTTCACTGATTACTTCATCTCCTTTGGCATCGATGACGTAATCAATCATGTCGACCAGGTGTTCCTTGAATTCTACAAAATCTTCTTTATAGAGATAAATTTTATGTTTTTTGTAGTGAAACGACCCATCATCGTTTGTAAATTTTTTACTCTCGGTAATGGTTAAATAATAGTCTCCGGCTTTTGTTTCGCGGACATCAAAAAAATAGGTCCTGCGCCCAGCACGCATTACTTTTGAATAAATTTCCTCTTTATTTGAGGAGAACTGTTGATTCATTTTAGAAGGTATTATTGGATGTGGTTGTACTCAAAAATCTAAAAAAAAACCAAATCTTCAAAAATTTTAAGATAATTCTTTTTCTATGAGTTGCTTCTCATAAAGTTCTTTGTAGTAGCCCGGAGTTTTTATTAGCTCATTATGAGCGCCTTGCTGAATTATTCGCCCTTGATCCATTACGAGAATCTTTGTCGCATTTTTTACCGTAGAAACGCGATGACTTACAATGATCACCATTTTTTGGTCTTTCACACCCGCCAAATTACTTAAAATGGCTTCTTCGGTTTCTGTATCTACGGCACTGAGGCAATCGTCCAATAATAATATTTTTGGATTTTTTATAAGCGCTCTTGCGATCGATACACGTTGTTTTTGTCCGCCACTTAAAGTGATACCGCGTTCCCCCAAAATAGTTTCATACCCTTTATCAAAGCCTTCTATGTTGTGATGAACAAAAGCCGTTTTGGCAGCCTCTTGAATCTCATGGATCGTGGCATCTTTTGCGCCAAATCGAATGTTGTCAGCGATACTTTCACTAAATAAAAAAGCATCCTGCGGCACATAGCCAATGGCGCCGCGAAGGTCGTCCAAATGATGCTCCCGAGCCGGATAATCGTCCAATAGATAATCCCCCTGATCAATATCGTAAAGTCTTGCAATCAGCTCTAAAACCGTTGATTTTCCTGATCCTGTATGACCAATAATCGCTAGGGTTTCACCAGGACCTACAGAAAATGAAACTTCTTCAAGTGCTTTAATGCCCGTGTCGGGATAAGTGAAGCTGACTTTATCAAAGGAGATATGGCCTTCGATAGCGCGATGTTGGTCTGAATGATTAACGATTTCAGGTTTTTGATCTAAAAACTCATTGATCCGTTTTTGAGAGGCTTCAGCTTGTTGAACCATAGATGAAACCCAGCCCACTATAGCCACTGGCCAGGTCAACATATTGACATAGATGAGAAATTCTACGATCGTTCCAAAGTCGATGAGTCCTTCTATGTATTGTTTTCCCCCGATATAAATAACGAGCACGTTGCTCAGGCCGATTAACAAGATCATTAACGGAAAGAACAGAGCCTGAACTTTGGTTAGATCAATATTTTTTTCTTTGCTCGTATTGGCAAGAACTTCGAATTCGTTTTGGGTTCGGTCTTCAAGACTGTAGGCCTTAATTACGGATACCCCACTGAATCTTTCTTGGGTAAAGGTGGTTAATTCTGATAGGTATTTTTGTACCACCGTACTACGCTTGTGAATGGCAATGCTTAATTTATAGATTCCGATTGAGAGCAGTGGAAGTGGTGCTACGGCGTAAAGCGTTAACTCGGGCGCCGTGTAAAACATATAGCTAATCGCTACGATAAATAAGGTGACTGTTGTGGTGCTATACATTAAAGCCGGGCCGGCATACATTCTTACTTTACCTACATCTTCACTGATTCGACTCATCAAGTCGCCTGTTCTATTTCTTTTGTAAAAGCTTAGCGAAAGGCGTTGATATTGAGCGAAAATCTCATTTTTTAAGTCATATTCGATGTTCCGTGAGACTACGATGATGGTTTGACGCATAAGGAAGGTAAAGAACCCTGAAAGCAATGCCGCGCCAATAATCATTCCGATATCCCAAGCCAAGAGCTTGGTGAGCTCTGCATAAGAAACTGTTCCTGTGATATAGGCTTTGATGCTGTCTACAGAATCACCAATTTTGGCTGGAACCACAATTCTAAAGACTGTGGCAACCGCTGTAATAAAGAGTCCAACAATTAGCCTGCCGCTGTATTTGTAAAAAAACTTATTGACGTATCGCAGTGCGTTCATGTCGGTCTGAATTAATAAATTTTCAATAAAAATTAAATTCTTTGCAGAATCGTCACTTCTTAGGTATTTTTGCCGAACATTTTTAACGGATTCGCAAATGACTACAACCCCCATTGATCCCAAGACACAATCTGCAGCGTTTTCCGTGTTTGGCAACGCGGCCTTTGACAATCACGAACAAGTCGTTTTTTGCCACGACAAAGATACTGGTTTAAAGGCAATAATCGGTGTGCATAATACGGTTTTAGGACCAGCCCTTGGCGGGACCCGTATGTGGTCTTATGCTAATGAAACTGAAGCGTTGACTGACGTTTTACGCCTTTCTCGCGGAATGACTTATAAGTCAGCCATTACCGGATTGAATCTCGGTGGTGGTAAGGCTGTAATTATCGGGGATGCTAAGACTCAAAAGACGCCTGAACTAATGATGAAGTTTGCTGAGTTCGTGCATCGGCTTGGAGGAACCTATATCACGGCTGAAGATGTCGGGATGGAAACTGCAGATATGGATTTGGTTCGCACGGTAACACCCTATGTTACGGGGATATCCGAAGAAAAAGGTGGCGCAGGTAATCCTTCCCCCATCACCGCATATGGTGTGTTTATGGGCATGAAAGCAGCGGCGCAACACGCCTTTGGCAGTGCGTTATTAGAGGATCGAACCGTTTTGGTACAAGGGATTGGTCATGTTGGAGAATCTTTGGTCGAACACCTCAGTAACGAAGGAGCTAAAGTGTTGATTTCAGACATTAATCAAGACCGACTTGAAACAGTTAGAGATAAATACCAGGCGACGATTTATGCAGGAGATAATCTTTATGAGGCCCCGGTAGATATTTATGCGCCATGTGCCTTAGGCGCAACCATTAACGACCAAACCATAGGCCACTTTAAGGCTAAAATTATTGCGGGTGCAGCCAATAACCAACTGGCGGATGAAAAGCGTCATGGCGCCATGCTAAAAGAGCGCGGTATTGTATACGCGCCTGATTTTGTGATTAATGCGGGTGGAATAATCAATGTTTATGCCGAATTAGAGCATTACGGGCGTGCTGATATCATGCGCAAGACCGAAAATATATTTGACACTACGCTTGAAATATTGCAAATGTCAGATCGCGAGGATATTACCTCACATCAAGCAGCATTTAATGTAGCGCAACAACGTATTGATGCGCGCAAACGTGGCAATTAACATTCAATAGTCTTATATTTGCCCGATCATTTTTCGCAATTTTTAGGCTAAGTTCTTTAAAGTTATGTTGACCAGACGACACATTCGGGTAAAAGTATTACAAACTCTATATGCTCGCCATCAGAGTGAGGATCAAGATCAGGTCAGTCAAGAGAAATTCTTAAACCGGAGCCTCGAGCAAATGCAGGAGTTACAAGCGTTGTTGCTTCTAATGATCGCGGCCGTGCGTGATCAAGCCGAAAAATTCACCCAGCGTTCCCAGCAAAAATATTTTGCCAGTGATGATGAGCGCAATCCTAGTGTAAATTTCATCAATAATCAGCTTGTTGATTTAATCAAAAACCACGAAACACTTACTCAGTTTGCTAAAAATAAAAAGTTGAAAAACTGGCAACAAGATGACGAATATGTGATCATTTTGTTCAACAAACTCAAAGACGCAAGCTGGTATCAGAATTATTTAGCCATAAAGGAACCAAGTTTCGAAGAGGACCGCGATTTTGTGGTCCGCTTCTACAAGGAGATTTTGGCTCAAGATGAGAAGCTCTACGATTATATTGAGGATAAAAGTCTTACGTGGATTGATGATTTTCCTTGGGTAAATACGGCCTTGGTTAAACTTTTAAACAAAGTTGTTCCGAGCCGCGCCAATGAAATTTTTACTTTGGGTGTATTCAAAGATCAAGACGATCAACAATTTGGACAAAATCTGTTTCGTAGTGTGCTGAGAAATCATGAAGAATTACAACAGGTACTGCTCGGAAAAACACCAAATTGGGATCAGGAACGCATCGCAGATTTAGATTTAATTATGCTTCATATGGGAATTTGCGAGTTTTTACATTTTCCGTCGATCCCAGTTCGGGTGACCATTAATGAATATCTCGAAATCGCTAAAGAATATTCTACACCAAAGAGTAGTCTCTTTATTAATGGTATATTAGATAATATCGTCAAAGATTTAATGGCCAAAGACGAACTCAACAAAAATGAGCGAGGGTTGAGATAAAACGCGAAAAAATCCCTAAATTGGCCTCCCTTAAGTCAATAAATCATTTTTAATCTCTTTAAATTAAATTATCATGAAAAAGACATTATTTTTAGCCGTACTTGTGGCATTCGGAATGACTTCATGCAAGGATAATGCTGCAGAAAAAGTAAGTGCAGATAACGTTGCGGCTGCTGCTGAGCGCGATACTCAAGCGGACAAATACCCTGTAATGAGTTTCGCTGAATCAACTTACGATTTTGGAACCATCAATCAAGGTGAAGCCCAAGAGCACGTATTCACATTCACCAATACTGGAGAAGCTGATTTGGTTATTGTCGATGCAAAAAGCTCATGTGGTTGTACCGTACCACAATACCCAAAAACACCAATCGCTCCAGGAGAAACTGGTGAGATGTTAGTGAAATTTAATGGAAGTGGTAAAAACCAAGTCAGTAAAACTGTGACCATTACCGCTAACACTCAAAAAGGTAAGGAAATGATCAGCATCAAAGCTTTCGTGACGCCTAACGATGGTGCTGTGGAAGGTTCGCCGATCAAAGTACAATAAGCAATAAATAACAAACTATATTATGGAGAGTATTTCAGGCTTTATGCCGCTCATTTTAATGTTTTTAGTGGTGTATTTCTTTATGATACGTCCACAAATGAAGCGTGCGAAGCAAGAAAAAAAGTTTGCTGCTGAATTAAAGAAAGGGGATAAGGTCGTAACCAAAAGTGGTCTTCATGCCAAAGTCCTCGAACTTACCGATGAGCAAACCTGTATTCTGGAATCGGGTGCTGGTAAGATGAAATTCGAGCGCGCCTCTATTTCCATGGAACTGAGTCAAAAGCTCCAATCTAAATAGTTTATCACCCATTTATAAAAAAAAAGCCTCCCAAAGGGAGGCTTTTTTTGTTCTACAAGGCCAACGCAACTAAATTCACGCTTTTTCTGTAGCGGCCAATGTGACAATATTCACAATAACCTCTGTTGCTTTTATCATACTTTCTACAGGAACATATTCGAATCGGCCATGAAAATTGTGTCCGCCCGCAAAAATATTGGGACAAGGCAAGCCCATAAATGAAAGTTGAGAGCCATCCGTCCCGCCGCGTATCGGTTTGATGATCGGAGTGATTCCTGCTTTTTCCAAAGCCTCTTGGGCAAGGTCCACGATGTGCATCATCGGCTCAATTTTTTCACGCATATTGAAATACTGGTCTTTGATCTCCACAGCCACGCGCTCGATCCCAAGATCCTTGTTTATATCTTCTGCGATTTGATGCATCAAGGCTTTGCGTTCTTCAAAACGGTCCCGGTCGTGATCGCGTATGATATAATGAAGCTGCGTTAGCTCCACATCACCTGCGAAGTGATGCAGGTGATAAAATCCGTCTCGGCCCTCTGTTTTTTCTGGCGTTTCTTCTGCAGGAAGTGCCTGAATGAATTGCTGCGCAAGGTACATGCTGTTGACCATTTTTCCTTTGGCATAACCTGGATGTACCATTTTACCGTTAATGGTTACGGTCGCTCCAGCGGCATTGAAGTTTTCAAATTCTAATTCTCCGATTTGACTGCCATCCATGGTATAAGCCCAGTCTGCACCGAATTTGGCTACATCAAATTTATGGGCTCCGCGACCGATTTCTTCATCTGGGGTGAAGCCGACTTTAATCGTACCATGCTTTATTTCAGGATGATTAATCAGGTATTCCATGGCTGAGATAATTTCGGTAATTCCTGCCTTATCATCAGCACCCAAAAGGGTAGTCCCATCCGTCACAATAAGCGTATTGCCTATATAGAGCAATAAATCATCAAAATCTTTTGGAGAAAGCACAATGTTTTGTTCTTTATTCAAAACAATGTCTTTTCCATCGTAGTTTTCGATCACGCGAGGCTTTACGTTGGCTCCGGTGAAATCTGGAGAAGTGTCAAAATGCGATATAAAGCCAATGGTGGGCACTTGATGGTCCACATTGCTGGGTAAAGTCGCCATAATGTAGGCAAGCTCGTCAATGTGGACCTCAGACATGCCAATATCTTTTAATTCTTGAGCCAAGGCATTGGCCAAATCCCATTGGTTTTTAGAACTTGGTGTAGTTTGAGAATTTGGGTCACTTTCTGTATCGACAGTGACATAGCGAACAAATCGATCGATAATGTGCTGTTTGGCTATCATGAATAATATTTTTGTAAATAAGTGCAACGCAGTTGTTGCTAAATAATGATAAATCGCTTATAAAATTAGTGCTTTTAATGCTAATTTTGTGGTGAAACTTTGACTATGTATCAACGCCTTATCCGTCCTCTTTTCTTTCTTTTTGATCCAGAAAAAATTCATCACACGAGTTTTAGATTGATTAAGCTGGTTCATATTTTGGGTTTAGGATGCTTAATAAAGCGGCTTTTTCAAGTCCATTACCCAAGTCTTTCGCGTGAAGTTTTTGGGCTTACATTTCCGAACCCTGTAGGATTAGCCGCCGGCTTTGATAAAGATGCAATGGCTTACCAGGAGCTGTCTAATTTTGGTTTTGGATTTATAGAAATCGGGACTGTGACCCCAAAACCACAAGAAGGAAATCCAAAAAAACGCTTATTCCGATTGCCTACAGATAAAGGGGTGATCAATAGAATGGGCTTCAATAATAAGGGGGTTGCTCATGCCGTGGAGCGCCTTAAGGCCAATAAGGGCCGGGTCCTGATCGGCGGAAATATAGGTAAGAACAAAATCACGCCAAACGATCAGGCTGTGGCCGATTATATGTTTTGCTTCGACGCGTTATATGATGTTGTCGACTATTTTGTGGTCAATGTTAGTTCTCCAAATACCCCTAACCTGAGAGATCTACAGGAAAAAGAACCTTTGACTCACTTATTAAACACGCTTCAAAAGCATAACAACACTAAAGCAAAGGCAAAACCTATTTTGCTTAAAATCGCACCTGATTTAACTCAAGGACAACTCGATGATATTATCGATATTGTCGCGGAAACGAAAATCGCAGGAGTCATTGCCACGAACACCACCTTGAGTCGTGAAGGTCTGAGTCACGCAAACAAGTCCGAGACTGGAGGATTGAGCGGAAAACCATTGACAAATCGTGCGACAGAAGTTATTGCTTACCTCCATAAAAAGAGTTCAGGCGCGTTTCCGATAATCGGTGTAGGAGGGATTCACTCGGCACAAGATGCACTTGATAAATTAAAGGCAGGAGCATCATTAGTTCAATTATACACAGGTTTTGTATATGAAGGGCCAGGCTTGATTAAAAAAATTAATCAAGCAATTTTGAACCAAAAATAAAAGGATCATGTTGCTGACCTTTGCCTTGGCGTGTTTCATTTTGGCCATTACTCCAGGTCCGGACAATATGTTTGTCGCGACTCAATCGATTGCATACGGAGCACGCACGGGGTGGATGATCACTTTAGGTCTACTCAGTGGATGCGTTTTGCACACCAGTCTTTTAGCATTTGGCTTTGTAGCTGTTGTAGAACAGTGGCCTGAGCTCATTACGATAATTAAAGTTTGCGGTGGCGGTTATTTACTTTATTTAACATGGACCATAGCACGTTCTTCTATTGGGTCTGAACAAGGGGTGATGCAACGACAGACTATGAGTTGGTGGTATCGAAAAGGGGTGATCCTCAATGCGTCAAATCCCAAGGTCTTTTTATTTTTTATCTCATTATTTCCGGCATTTCTTTGGGATGAAATGCTGTCAAAATCGATTCAGTTTTTTGTTTTAGGGGGCATTTTTATCGTTGTCTCTGCGCTAGTCCTTGGTCTTATCGCCTTATTCGCTGAGCGTTTTTCTATTTTACGTCATTGGTTGGCCCATCACCCTAAAACATTCAAGATTATTCAGGCGAGTATTTTTGCCTTATTAGGAATTTATGTCTTGTGGCCTTAGCGGGTGTTTTTCCTGTTAAAATCTAAATGTATCGCAGGGCTATTTTGTATCTTTAAACATGTCTTCGGTCAAAATAATCGAGTGTCCCCGTGATGCCATGCAAGGCATTAATTCATTTATCCCCACTGAGCTTAAGGTGCGTTATCTTCAGGCCCTTTTAGGCTGTGGTTTTGATACGCTTGATTTCGGAAGTTTTGTCTCTCCTCGCGCCATTCCTCAAATGGCTGATACCGCACAAGTTTTAAATGATTTAGACCTCAGTGAGATCAAAACTAAATTACTGGCCATTGTAGCCAATCTCCGCGGCGCCGAATCCGCTTTGGGCTTTGAAGCAATTGAGTTTATTGGCTATCCTTTTTCGATTTCAGAAAACTTTCAAATGCGTAATACGCATAAAACTATTGAGGAATCGATGATCGTATTATCCGATATTTTATCTTTAGCTAATGAACATGGAGTGAAAGTCGTGACTTACCTGTCCATGGGATTTGGCAATCCTTATGGAGACCCATGGAGCCCTGAAATTGTGGCACAATGGACCGAAACTTTGGTGGGTATGGGGTGCAAAATTATTTCTTTGAGCGACACTGTAGGAGCGGCAAGCCCAGAAGTTATTTCAGAGCTATTTAACGGCGTCATACCGCAATTTCCGGAAGTTGAATTTGGGGCTCATCTACATACCGCACCGCACTCATGGCGTGAAAAGGTTGATGCGGCTTATCGTGCAGGATGTCGCCGATTTGATGGAGCGATTCAAGGTTTTGGTGGTTGCCCAATGGCAAAAGACGAATTAACGGGCAATATGCCCACAGAAAAATTATTGAGTTATTGCGCGCAGCAAAAAATTGACCACGGTGTTCACCTGACCCGATTTGAGAGCGCCTTCAATAAAGCTTCCGATATATTTTTAAACTACCACTAATGAAAAATTTCTGCTTCTTCGCGGTACTTTTAACGCTTTTAGGATGTTCTGATCAAAGGACCAAAGTATATTTTGTTCAGCTCAACGATGTCTACGAGATAGCTCCATTGGGTGGGGGGCTATACGGAGGTATGGCTCGAGTGGCCCATATTGTGGATTCACTCAAAGCGATAAACCCAAACACCTACTTATTTATGTCTGGGGACTTTCTCAATCCTTCACTTTTAGGAAATTTAAAATACGAAGGTGAGCGGATAAAAGGACGCCAAATGATTGAGGTGATGAATGCGATGAATTTTACAATGGCTACTTTTGGAAATCACGAGTTTGATTTGTCTTACCCTGATTTTCAAAAGAGATTGGATGAGTCGGCTTTTGATTGGGTCAATACCAATTGTTATCACAACACTGAAAATGGCATCATCCCATTTTCCAAATTCGCTACTCAGGAGAATGAATTTGATGCGAATGCGTTAGAATCCTCAGCGCATAAGCAAGAGGTCATTCCTGAAATCAAATTACTTTCTGTTCCCAATGATAATGGTCAGACCCTTGATATTGGATTTTTTGGCGTGACTATTCCGAGTAATCCCACACCTTATGTGTTTTATGCGGACATGTTTCAACAAGCCCAATACGGGGTTGATTCCCTCAAGCAATTGGGCGCAGAGGTCATCGTAGGTCTTACCCATGTCGATGTAGAGATGGATCAGGAAATTGCCAAAAGCAATCAAGACATTGATTTGATCATGGGGGGGCATGAACACAACAATATGTTTGTTCAAGAAGGGCATACGCGAATCACCAAGTCCGACGCCAATGCTAAAAACATTTATATTCATGAATTGACTTATGATTTTAATAGTAAGGTTTTAGCTATTGATTCTAAGTTAGTTTCCATTAATGATCACACCCCAGAAAATTCTCAGGTCGCGGCCATAGTGGAGCGGTGGGATGAGGTTTTGTTTAATGCTGTGCGCCAAGTCAGTGATACGCCTTATGGTGTGGTGCATTATACAAATGAGCCTTGGGATGGTCGGGATACTCAAAGTCGTTCTATTCAGACTAACCTTGGAGAAATTATCACCAATGCTATGGCTCATGCATTTGATCCACCTCTTGAAGGAGCGATTGTCAATGGGGGGTCTATTCGACTGGATGATTTTCTAGAAGGTGGTATTACCCCACTCGATTTTTTCCGGGTACTGCCTTTTGGTGATGGCGTGCTTAAAGTACAAATGACGGGCGCATTACTTTCAGAAATTTTGAGCTACGGGGAAGAGCAAAAAGGCGATGGGGCATATTTACAGCGCTATGGACTCGAGCAAGGGAAAGATAATCTTTGGAACATTGGGAGCAAAACCATTGAGTCGGATCAGCTTTATTGGATTGCGACCAGTGAATTTTTAATGCAGGGCTATGATATCCCATTTTTAACTCAAGACAATCCTGGCGTGCGTGCAATTATATTTCCTAATGAAGAAGAGGTTGCTGCGGACATAAGACAATCAATAATCGAATATTTAAAGCATGAAAAAATTAACTAAACTGTTGCGTCCATTAGGTATGTTGGGACTCATTGCGCTTTTGGTGATTCAATTTGTCCCCGTTGAATTGAATAATGGGGGTTATGAATCCGTCCTTGCTTTTGAGCAAGAAACCCAAGTAAGTCCAGAATTATCTGCCCTATTTAAAGCCAATTGCTATGATTGCCATAGCAATCAAACGCAGTACCCATGGTATAGTTCCATTGCCCCAGTAAACTTTTGGTTAGCAGAGCACGTCGCGGATGGCAAAAAGCATTTTAATGTTGCGCAATGGTCTGAATATTCCACTAAACGAAAGGATCACAAATTAGAGGAACTTATCGAAGAGGTTGAAGAGGCTGAAATGCCCTTGCCCTCATATACCTGGGTTCACGGTAATTTAACTGATAAGCAGCGCCAAAATTTGATCGATTGGGCACAAATGGCGCGTTTGTCTTATCGCTTGGAGGAGGCCTCTGGGCCCGTTGAAGCGCATTGAATTAATAAAATCATTTCGAAATAATCTTGAGTTTAGTTGTATCTTTGCATGCAATTAAATAAAATCGCCGTTTGGTCGGTGTTAAATTAATTGCAATGAAGGCACACGAAAACAAAATTCTAGGAGAAGGGTTAACCTATGATGACGTTCTATTGGTTCCCGCTTATTCAGAAGTTCTCCCTCGCGAAGTTTCTATCGCAACAAAATTTTCACGCAACATCACGCTCAATGTTCCAATAGTCTCTGCGGCTATGGATACCGTGACCGAAAGTGCCATGGCTATTGCCATCGCTCGTGAGGGTGGAATTGGTGTCCTTCATAAAAACATGAGCATCGAAAAACAGGCGGCAGAAGTGCGCAAGGTAAAACGGGCCGAATCAGGAATGATTCAAGATCCGGTGACCTTGAGTGCAAATCATACCGTTAAGGACGCACAGAATACAATGCGCGATTACAGTATTGGTGGCATCCCGATTGTCGATGATCAGGGTAAATTAATCGGTATCGTTACCAATCGTGACTTGCGATTTGAAAAAAACTACGACAGACCACTGTCTCAAGTCATGACACCACAACCCCTTGTCACTGCAGCAAAGGGGACCAGTTTGGCAGATGCTGAAATCATTTTACAAGAAAACAAAATTGAGAAACTTCCTGTGGTATCTGAAGACCAGACTTTGTTGGGCCTTATCACCTTTAGAGACATTACAAAACTCACCTTAAAACCTACGGCCAATAAAGATAGTTTTGGTCGTTTGCGCGTCGCAGCGGCTTTGGGGGTCACTGCTGATGCAGTTGAACGCGCCTCTGCTTTGGTTCAGGCTCAAGTTGATGCGGTCATCATTGATACCGCGCACGGCCATACTAAAGGAGTTGTTGAGGTGTTAAAAGCGGTAAAGACTAAGTTTCCTGAACTTGATGTGGTTGTCGGTAATATTGCCACGGCAGAAGCGGCGCAATACCTTGTGGATGCTGGTGCAGATGCGGTAAAGGTCGGAATCGGCCCAGGGTCCATATGTACTACTCGTGTGGTTGCTGGAGTCGGATTCCCTCAGTTTTCTGCAGTTCTTGAAGTCGCTGCCGCGATCAAAGGCACTGGTGTGCCTGTTATCGCTGACGGAGGTATTCGCTACACAGGAGATATTCCAAAAGCCATTGCGGCAGGTGCTGATTGTGTTATGCTTGGGTCTTTGCTCGCCGGCACTAAAGAATCACCGGGTGAAACTGTAATTTTTGAAGGTAGAAAATTCAAGACTTACCGAGGAATGGGAAGTGTTGAAGCGATGAAGCACGGTTCTAAAGATCGTTACTTCCAGGATGTGGAAGACGATATCAAAAAGCTTGTTCCAGAGGGTATCGTGGGCCGTGTGCCCTACAAAGGGGACCTGGTTGAAAGTATGACCCAATTTATCGGAGGTTTGCGTGCAGGTATGGGCTATTGCGGCGCTAAAGATGTGCCAACGCTCAAAGAAACAGGGCGTTTTATTAAAATAACCTCATCGGGGATTCACGAAAGTCACCCCCACGATGTAGCCATAACCAAAGAAGCGCCAAATTACTCGCGCTAGAGCCGTTTCTTAGCGAATGGATGGACTAAGATTTATCTCAAGTTGGCTTTTGCGGAACCGAGTCCGGGTTCAAAGCCTACTCTTGTTCTTTGGGAACCTCTATGCCTAATTCTTTTAATACGGCTAGAGTCAGGTCAAAGCGATTGTCTATATACACAACATTATTATCCCGCAACAAGACTTGAGTATACCCTCCTGCTTCTGCCACGCGCTCTAGGGATTGCCCCACCTTGTTGTAAAGAGGCTGCATAAAATCTTCCTGTCTTAAAGCCAAGAGTTGATTCCCATTTTGCTGATATTGCCCCAGTTCATTTTGCATTACCACTAGAGAATCCTCTTTTGATTTCTTCTGCATTAGAGTTAACAAAGATTCATTATCTCGATAATCTTTCAAGGCCTTTTCATATTGAGCGAGTTTTTCCGAATAACCATCACTGAGTTCGGTTTGATAGGCCTTGACTTGCTCCTGAACTTCAGAAAGCTCGGGCATTAAACTTAATATATAATCGATATCAATGGTGCCCACCTTACTTTCTTGTGCGCTTACCGCTGAGAAAACAAATAGAAGACTAAGTAAAAGATGTTTCATGATTGAAGGTTTATGTAATTAAATAAAAAATTGAAAATTAAAGCGACTATTCTTGCGCTGATTTTGTCCAAATTTGACCTCTATGGGGTTTGAGTATTGGCCTAAGCTCTTGGACCAAAAACCAAGTTAAAACAAAACTAACTACAGAGCGCTCCTCTTGTTGCAATACTTCTAGCGCGATAGGCGTTAACTGCTTCAAGGTGGCAAATTCATCCAGGTGAATGAGATGGTGCTCTGCAGTCTGCACTCTGTTCGGACCAAAGAAATCCCAGAGCATGGCTACTGGAGTGTTTTCTTGAGGTTGATTGGACAAAGACATATATGCTTTTTGGATCGAACAAATATAAGATTTATGTCCGTGATAAACGATTTATACCCCTTTGAAATCCTGGTCTAAAGACCTTGAATTAACCGCTAGAATTCTTAATTTTGTCCCACTTCTAAAAAATGAAAATGTTATGAAATACAGTGTACTAATTTTTGCTTTTTTGAGCGTATTCACTACTGCTACAAGGGCACAAGATGATAAAAGCACGTTAGTGACTCTGAATAATCGTGATTTTACCGTCGGTGAATTTAAACAAGTCTATTTTAAAAACTTAGATCTGGTTAAACAGCAAGAAGAACGATCCCTCGATGAGTACTTGGACTTATTTATTCAATACAAGAGAAAAGTAGAAGCGGCAAAGGCACAAGGTTTGGATAAAAGACAATCTTATCTGACCGATTTCGCCAAATATCAGGAACAATTGTCTCGTAATTATGTCTATGAGGATAATGTTACGGCACAAATGGTAGAACAAGCCTACAAGCGCAGTAAAGAATCCCTGAAGACCTCACATATTTTAATTATGTGTAACTGGGATGCTCCCCCTCAAGACACTTTAGTGGCCTATAATAAAGCCAAAGAGTTACGTCAAATGGTTTTAAAGACCCCGGAAAATTTCAGTGATATTGCCGCAAAGTTTTCAGAAGAACCCAAGGCAGATGAAAGTCGTGGTTCACTGGATTATTTTACTGTTTTTGAAATGGTTTATCCTTACGAAAGTGTTGCGTATAACCTCAAGGTTGGCGAGATCTCTGATTTGGTGCGTACTCAATTTGGTTATCATATTGTAAAATTAGAAGACCGTCGCCCTGTATTACCTAAAAGGACGGTTTCTCATATTATGATCGGTACTCGATTTGATTCTTTGGATACGGCAAAAGACCGTATTTTGGAAATTTCAGGATTACTCGAACAGGGTGTGCCTTTCGAGGATTTGGCCAAGCAATACTCAGATGACAAGAATACGGGAATTAACGGAGGCTTAATGCGCCCGTTTACCAAAGGAGATCTTAAAGCCCCGCCATTTGAGGATGCAGCTTTTGCCTTAACACAAAAAGGGCAAATTTCGGACCCAATTCAATCGCGATTTGGCTGGCATATCATACGTCTTGAGGATATAGGTAAATCGCTAAGTTTTGAAGAGGAACAGGAGCGTCTTACCAAAATGGTTAAGCTGGGTGATCGTGCAAAAATCGTAACAACTGCTGTGTGTCAAAAAATTAAAGAAGAGTTAGGGTTTCAGGCCTATCCATACAAATCTTCATTTATGGCGATACTTAACGATAGTGTTTTTGATCGTAAATGGCGTTTTGTGCCTTTTGAAAACAAAGAAAATAGACTCCTTTTTACCATAGGTAAGAAAACCTACTTCTACAATGATTTTGGTACTTACTTAGAATTGCGTCAAACAAAAGTTCGCCCATTTAAGCAAATTGCCACCTTCCTTGAAATGGTTTACGAAGAATTTGAAACAGAAAAAGTCAAGGATTATTTTAAGCAAAATTTAGAACAGGTTAATTCGGATTATGCCGCCATAATTGACGAATACCGTGATGGGCTTTTAATATTTGATGTCATGGAGAAAAACATTTGGGCTAAGGCCAAATCTGATTCTTTAGGACTGCGTAATTATTATGAGGCGCACAAAAGCCAATATCTCTGGAAAAATCGGGTTAAAGGTGCGGTCATTCAAACCACATCTGAAGAGGATATGGACGAGGTCTTAGAGCTATTGCGTCGCGGTAAAGCGCCGAGCGATGTGAAATCTCAGCTCAATCAAGGCGGAGCCTTAAAGGTTGTTATTTCAGAAGGGGTGTTTGAAGAGGGATCGCCCAAACTTCCTGCTACCTACATTTTAAAGTCAGGTCTCTCAGAAGTTTATCAGTCGCCGATGCAATTTACCGTTATTCTGGCCGAAGAACTTCTTCCGGCCGGAGTAAAAAATTACGATGAAGTAGAGGGTGCTGTGCTAAGCGATTATCAAAGTCAGTTAGAATCGATATGGAATGATGAACTAGCCGCTAAATATCCTGCCAAAATTAACAAGAAAGCACTGCGTAAATTAAAGCGTGCCCTAAAGGCCAAATGATGAGGCGAACGCTAGGCATAGTCATACTGCTTTTCGGTTTTTCAGCATGCCAATATTTTGCGCCTGAGGAAAGTCAAAAAAGGCCTTTGGCTAGAGTCAATCAATCCTATTTATACTTGGAAGATATTCGCGATTTACTTGGGGGCAATAGTTCTCACCAAGACAGTGCATTAATTATTCAAAACCAGATCAATAAATGGGCGACCCAGCAACTGCTCATTGATCAAGCCAAGATTAACCTCAGTTTGGACTTACAAGCTGATTTGGAAGAACTTATTCAGCAATACCGAACAGATTTGTTCACCGAATCTTATAAAGGAAAAATTGTTACCGCTCAGCTCGACTCGGTAATAAGTCCAGAAGAGATGCAAAATTATTACGAGCTCAATCGAGAGAATTTTAAACTTAATGAAGCCTTGGTGCGTTGTCGTTTTATTCACTTAGACGAGCAATATTTAGCCAAAGCTGAGGTAAAAGAGGCTTTAAAGCGATTCGATTCCATCGATCGCGAACTGTTAGAGGAGTGGAAACTCCAATTTAAATCCGTAAACCTGAATGACTCCCTTTGGGTTCGTCAAGAAAGACTTGTCGAGCAAATTCCACCACTGAAAGGGAAAAGTCTTGAGGCGTTAAAAAATGTAAAAATTAACCAGTTTCAAGACTCATTAGGGTTATATTTACTGAAAATTGAGGCTTTGTTAAATCGCAATGACGTGGCGCCCTTGTCATATGTGGCCCCAACGATTCGACAGATCATATTAAATCGCCGGAAGCAGGAGCTTACCTTGAAATTAGAGAAAGACATCACTAAAGATGCGATCAGAAATAAAACATTTGAAATTTATGGCCAAGATTAAGGTCCTTTGCATAGGGACGTTATTGATGTTTGGAGCAGTAACCGCTCAAGAAATAGTCATTGATAGTACCAATGTAATACAAGAGCCCGTTTTAGTGCTCCAAGACAGTGTGCAGCCCGAAAAAACATTCACGCGATTCAAAGCAGAAGGGGTTTCAGCCGTAGTGGGAGAGTATGTTGTGTTAGATAGTGATATCGACAAAAGTTACCTTGAAATGCAGCAGCAAGGGGTGTCCATTAAGGACATCACGCGTTGTCAACTGCTGGGGAAATTGATGGAGGATAAACTCTATGCCCACCATGCCAAAGTGGATAGTTTGGTTGTTTCAGATGATGAAATTACCGCCCGTATTGAACAGCAGATCGCATACATTACGGATCAATTTGGTGGAGATGAAGCCAAAGTGGCCGAATTTTATAAAAAATCAAGTATTGAGGAATTGCGTCAGGAGCTTTTTGAAACGAATAAGGTGATTTATCTCGCGGGACAGATGCAACAGAAGGTCGTTGAAAATGTTGAGGTTACCCCTGAAGAAGTGCGTCAGTTTTATTTTGATATCCCAGAAGATCAGCGTCCAGTATTCAGTGCTGAGGTGGAGGTAGCACAAATCATTGTAGAACCAGTCATTACAGAAAAAGCGAAACAGGATGTTATCGATAGGCTCAACGAATTCAGACGAGATATCGTAGAAAATGGTTCAAGTTTTGCCACTAAGGCCGTCTTGTATTCAAAAGATGGTTCGGCCTCTAAAGGAGGACTCATTCCAGGAATCAGAAAAAATTCACCCTTTGCCAAAGAATTTAAAGATGTTGCTTTTTCGCTCCAAGAAGGAGATGTAAGCGAGCCTTTTGAGACAGAGTTTGGCTATCACATCGTTACTGTGGATAAAGTTCGTGGTCAAGAAATAGATGTTCGTCATATTATATTGTTTCCTGAGGTGACCTCAGAGTCTGTGACACGCGCTCGTTCAAAGATTGATTCCATACGTACCGAAATCACCCAGGGACGTCTGTCCTTTGCGGATGCGGCACGTAAATTTTCTGACGAAACAGAGACAAGAAATAATGGGGGCCAACTCATCAATCCAGTATCCTTAGACACAAAATTTGATTTGACTAAAATGGATCCAACATTGAGTGCTCAAGTTTATAATCTCGAGGAAAATGAAGTTTCACAAATATTTAGCGATCGCGATTATACGGGCAAGACATCATTTATAATTTTGACCGTGACCAGCAGACAGAGCGAACACGCCGCTGATTTTGTGGCCGATTACGAGAAAATTCAAGAGCTAGCACTTAAAGAAAAGCAAATCAAGGCCATCGAAACTTGGCAAAACAAAAAAATAAAAGACACCTATATCAGTGTCAATGGAGATTATCTCGATTGTGAATTTGCCAGTAACTGGCTTAAAAAGTAAGACGAAAAGATTATGTCCGATGTCGCCTTAATGGACCAATTGGTTCAAGAATATAAAAATCTAAAAGCCCAAGTACAGAAAGTCATAGTGGGTCAAGATAAGGTGGTTGATGAAATTATTTGTGCCATTTTTTCAGGAGGACACGTTTTGCTTGTTGGGGTCCCTGGACTGGCCAAAACACTGATGGTTCAAACAGTTGCCAAGGCTCTGGGATTGTCCTTTAATCGCATACAATTTACACCCGATTTGATGCCTAGTGATATCTTGGGTTCTGAAATATTGGATTCAGAGCGCAATTTCAAATTCATTAAGGGGCCCATATTTAGCCAAATAATTTTGGCCGACGAAATTAATCGTACCCCGCCAAAGACTCAAGCGGCCTTGCTTGAAGCCATGCAAGAGCGTGCCGTAACTATTGGTGGCGTGCGCCATGAACTGAGCCAACCTTATTTTGTTTTGGCGACACAAAACCCTATTGAGCAAGAGGGAACTTATCCCTTGCCTGAGGCTCAGTTAGATCGTTTTATGTTTGCCATTAATTTAACCTATCCCTCATTAGATGAGGAAATACGAATCGTGAAGTCTACAACCGCGGATTTGGAGCACACGCTTGAGCCAACTTTTGATGGGCCGACCTTAATGCGTTATCAAAAGCTAATTCGCCGTATGCCCGTGGCAGATAACGTCATAGATTACGCCGTGAGATTAGTGGTTAAAACAAGACCAGATTCGGAAAATGCCCCGGATCTGGTTAAGCAATACATCGATTGGGGTGCTGGTCCTCGGGCCTCACAAAACTTGATTCTCGCAGCCAAAACTCATGCGGCCCTTTCTGGAAAATATTCTCCTGATATTGAGGATGTTCAGGCTGTTGCGACTCCTGTATTGCGTCATCGGTTATTAAAAAATTACAAAGCCGAAGCCGAAGGCAAACATATTGATGGTTTAATACAGGCTTTACTGTAGGTTTTCCTGCTTCTTCTCTACATTTATAGCGACATAGACGCCACGCTCTTTTTGTTAAATCCTCAATTTTGCCCTCGTTAAATTGTTAAAGTGTAAAATTTGCCATTTGTTTTTAATGGTCTTTTAAGGATATAGTAATTTGTGTCTTCACCAGGGTAAATGTTTTTTAACTCTGTCTTTATTTCGTAATTTTGCAGAACTTCAAAACACGACTTATGGTATTTGATTTATCCATGATTAAGGCGCTTTATGAGCGTTTTCCACAACGCGTAAAAGCTGCAAGATCAGTAGTAGGTAGACCGCTTACACTTTCTGAAAAAATTCTTTATACCCACCTTTGGTCTGGGACGCCAGAAACGGCATTCAAACGCGGTGAGGATTATGTAGACTTTGCTCCGGATCGCATCGCATGTCAAGACGCGACGGCACAGATGGCGCTTTTGCAATTCATGCAGGCCGGAAAAGAAAAGGTGGCCGTACCCACCACGGTTCATTGTGATCACTTGATTCAAGCCAAAAATGGAGCAAAATCAGATTTACAATCGGCCTTAAATTCAAGTAATGAAGTATTTAACTTTTTAGAATCGGTTTCGAATAAATACGGCATTGGTTTTTGGGCTCCTGGAGCTGGAATTATCCATCAAGTCGTACTAGAAAATTATGCCTTTCCAGGTGGAATGATGATCGGTACAGATTCTCACACGGTAAATGCCGGCGGATTGGGTATGTTGGCGATTGGTGTAGGTGGTGCAGACGCAGTAGATGTTATGGCTGGTATGGCATGGGAGCTTAAGTTTCCAAAACTTATCGGGGTAAGACTTACTGGAAAAATTTCAGGCTGGACGGCGCCAAAAGATGTTATTTTAAAGGTGGCTGAACTCTTAACCGTTAAAGGCGGTACGGGAGCCATTGTAGAATATTTTGGTCCTGGAGCACAATCATTATCGTGCACGGGAAAAGGAACTATTTGTAACATGGGGGCTGAAATAGGCGCGACGACCTCAACTTTTGGGTATGATGAATCCATGGAGCGCTATTTACGCGCTACAGATCGAGATGAGGTTGCCGATTTAGCCAATACGATCAAAGAAGATTTAACCGCTGACCCAGAGGTTTATGCCAAACCAGAGGCCTATTTTGATCAAATCATAGATATCGACTTATCGACCTTAAAGCCCCAGCTCAACGGACCATTTACCCCCGATCTTGCAACAGAAGTGGGAACTATGACGCAAAAGGCTCAAGATAATGATTGGCCCTTGAAAGTCGAATGGGGTTTGATCGGTTCGTGTACAAACTCGTCTTATGAAGACTTGTCGCGAGCGGCGTCGATCGCACAACAAGCCTTAGATAAAAAGCTGAAAACTAAAGCTGAATTTGGAATCAATCCAGGTTCGGAACAAGTACGGTATACGGCTGAGCGCGATGGACTCTTATCAATTTTTGAGCAATTAGACGCCAAGATATTCACAAACGCTTGTGGTCCATGTATTGGGCAATGGGCGCGTTATGAGGATCCTAAAAATGCGCCAAAGAATTCAATTGTTCATTCATTCAATCGAAATTTCGCCAAACGTGCTGATGGGAATCCTAACACACATGCTTTTGTCGCTTCTCCTGAATTGACGGCAGCCATTGCCATCGCGGGACGTTTGGATTTTAATCCATTAACGGATACTCTGATTAATGAGGAGGGTCAAGAAGTAATGCTAGACGAACCAACAGGTTGGGAACTGCCGCCAAAAGGTTTTGAAGTTCAGGATAACGGCTATATCGCTCCAGAGGAGGATGGAAGCCATGTCACTGTGGCTGTTGCTCCAGATTCGGATCGCTTGCAACTCTTGGATCCATTTACACCGATATCCAACGAAGCGGTTCAAAACATGAATTTATTGATCAAGGCCAAAGGCAAGTGTACTACAGATCACATCTCAATGGCTGGGCCATGGCTCCGTTATCGCGGTCATTTGGACAATATCGCAAACAATACACTCATTGGTGCCGTAAATGCTTTTAACGAAAAGACCAATTTTGTTAAAAATCAATTAACCGGCGAATATGGTGGTGTTCCGGATACACAACGCGTGTACAAAAAGAAAGGCATCATGACCATGGTTGTAGGGGATAATAATTACGGTGAGGGTTCTTCACGTGAGCATGCAGCGATGCAACCCCGTCATTTAGGGGTGGCCGCTGTTTTAGTAAAATCCTTTGCACGAATTCACGAAACAAACCTTAAAAAGCAAGGAATGTTAGCCTTGACTTTTCATAACGAGGCGGATTACGACAAAATTCAAGAAGACGATAAATTGAGCCTAGTGGATATTGCAGATTTTTCTCCAGGCCAGGTTTTGACCCTACGATTGACTCATGTCGACGGAACCACCGAAGAAATTAAGGTAAATCATTCCTATAATGCGCAGCAAATAGAATGGTTTAAGTATGGTTCTGCTTTGAATTTGATCAAAGAGCAAAATCACGCTTAGTCTTTAGATTCTTGATTGAGAAAATGCTTTACCGCACCGATATCACTGGCCTGCGTTAAGTCTGGGACGTGCTCATTTCTTGGGATTACCCGTAGCTTTATGTCATGATTGGTAATCATTAGTTTTACCGCGGCAGGCAATTCTTTTTCTAATCGCTCGGGGTGCATTGGACACTGCTCAAGGGAGGGCCAAATATCGGACCCTTTGAACTTCCATAGATTCATGCTGACATTGAGGTCTTGTCCTTTTGCGCTTAGGCTTTGGGTTATTTTTTCATCTGGCTTTTCGATGAGTTGGGTCATACATCCCTGTTGATTGGTAACCAAAAGGGCAAAATTTCTGATTTTGGCCAGAGGGAAGTTTAAACCCCGTCGATGATACCCGATTAAGGCGTTTTCACTAGGGGCCTTGATCAAAGCCAAAAAAGCGTCTTTTGAATACAAATTATCGGCATTACACACGATAAATTCTTCATTGAGTAGTTCAGGAAATTGTTCAAGACATTGGTGCAAAGCATCTGCGGTCCCCAAGGGTTTTTCGCGACCTACATGAATCTTTTGATAAGCGAAATCAATAGTTATGTTATGCTCAGTTCTTTTATCCTTTAAAGTTTTTAGGGCTTTTTGATTTTCTGGAATCACAGGATTACTTTTTTCAAAATGTTTTTTAAAGGCCGTTCCAGGAGGCTGAATGATCATGATGACCCGATTGATTCCGGCCCGATGGGCTTGATCAAGCAATAAATCTATGGCCGTCTGTCCTTGATCATCGAGAGGGATTAGACCTTTATGGCCACATAGTCCTGGGTTCAGGCTCAACGCAGGTATTGTGGAAGATGAATTATTTTTTTGTTCCGATTGTAAGGCCTCAAGCGACTTTTTCATGCGTGAGGAGGCCCCAGCGGCAAGAATGATTAAAGAGGGTTTGCGACCTTTCATGATTGAATTTTATAATGATTTTAAAATGATGTATGATGACATCCTTGATCGATTTTAATGGGGTAGACTGCTGGTACGCCCGCCTCTAATAATTCTTCACACAAGGTGTTTTGATTCGCTTTTGGAACAAGAAATACGCAACATCCACCGTGTCCCGATCCAACTATTTTGCCTCCGTATGTCCCATGACTCAGTGCAATTTGAATCCATTGATCAATTTTTGGGTGCGATACATTTAAAACCTGACTCAACTCATAATGGTGGGCAGACATCAGTTTCCCAAGAATGGCGAGGTTGGGCGTTTCATTTCTTAATTCATCGAGTGCGGCCAAAGTGATTACATGATTGCGAACCGCTGCCTCTGCGTATTGACGTAATTCGGGGAAAACATGACTGATGACCTGATCTAAATCTTCAATTCTTGCTGTCTCTAACGAAAAGTTAGGGTTGCGCTGACACATTTGATCGATGGCTTGAGTGGCATAGTCGCGTACTGAGCCAAGGGTGGTCAGTGTTTGCTTTTTAATTTTCGAATCAGCCAAAACCAAACTCATTTCGGGTAGGGATAAGGGGGTTACTTGGATCGAGGCTCCCGTTTTGATGTGGACTAATCCTCCATGTGCAATGGTGTATTGATCCATCTGTCCTCCTGGACTTTGATGTTCTAAGACTTCTGCTTCAAAAGCCATTTGCCCAAGGAGATCTTTTGACGGCATTACGCCATTACCAAAGGCCAAAGCGAGGGTGTATAGCCAGCCCACCACTAATGCTGATGAACTCGAAACCCCCGCATTGATCGGTATGTCGCTGCTAACGCGAATCCGCAATCCGTGTTTAGCTGTGTACCCATAACGCGCGGCAACGCGCAATCCAGCGCGAAAAAAATCGATTTCTGCACTTTGAGGATAGATCTGAGCGGGATCGATTGGGATTTCAAAGTGTTGGCCGAGGTCTGATAATTCCAAAATAAAAGTGCTTGCGGTCGTGGGGCGGACCTCGAAATTCATAAATCGATCAATCGTTCCCGCAATGACCGGAAGCTCCAAATAATCCTGATGGTCCCCAAATAAACAGACACGAGCGGGACTATGGACGGTAAAGGGCTGCATATTTATTGTTTTCCGTAGACTGTTTTCATCCAGTCTACTGGCGCCCTTTTAATCCAGTTACCACGGGTAAAATCAGGGAAATCTTGTACTTCTCCGCCATTGGCTATGGATTGTTCTGAAAGCGGGGTAATGGCGCTCCAAGCGGCAGCGTCGTACGCATCAAGTGGAGGCGCCACTTTATTAATTGCGGAGCGCACAAAGGCTTGTAAAACAAAAAAGTCCATTCCGCCGTGTCCTGCTCCAGTGGCGAGTTCGCCATACTTTTGCCACAGTGGATGGTCGTATTGCTCGAGCCAAGGAGTGGCATTATCCCACCTATGGGCATGCTCGGCCCGGTCTTCAATATAAATGCGGTTGCCATCCACTTCCCATAGTCCCTTACTTCCTTGAACTCTGAATCCAAGTGAATAAGGCCTTGGTGAATTACAATCATGGGTAACGATGATGGTTTCTCCACGCGCCGTTTCAATCATGGAGGTGATGATATCGCCTTGAGCGAATTTCAGTTTTGCGTTTGGATGGTCTGCCCCCCCTACGCGCAGGATATAGTTGTGCAATCCGACACCTTTTGTGGCCATTGAGGACATACGTACAAATCGATTACCTCGATTGATATCACTCATTACTGCAATGGGACCTACACCATGGGTGGGATAAACATCAGCATTGCGTTTTAAACTGTGCTGGGTTCGCCAAGCTGATTCTGAAATCCCTTTAGCGCCAAATTCAGCCCCGAGGCCATAAGCCGTTTTGCCGTCATTGAATTTGACAAAACGAAGATCGTGCTGATACCCACATCTAAAGTGTAAAAGTTCGCCGAAGACCTCTTGGCGAACCATATTGAGTACGGCCATGATATCGCGGCGGTAACATACATTTTCTAAAATCATGAGGTGAATTCCGGTCTTTTCATGGACATTAACCAAATCCCAGCATTCTTCCATTGAATTGGCAGCAGAAACTTCAAGCCCTGTATATTTACCGGCCCACATGGCATCTTTAGCCATACGGGTATGCCAGAGCCAAGGGGTTGAGATGATCACCGCATCAACCTCATTTAAATCCAAGAGATTTTTATAGTCCTCTTCGTTTTTTTGAAAAACTTTAGGTTTTTTTTGTCCTACCCCGGCAATCATTTCCAGGGCGATGTCAATTCGTCTTGTATCAATATCGCAGATAGCGGTAACAAGACAGTCTGTACGCAGCAATAAATTATTCAGGTGATTGGTTCCGCGTAAACCCACGCCGATCAGACCCACGCGTAGTTTTTCTTCAAAGTTTGTTGAAGCCCCATTTAAGCTCCAGCCAGGTAATGTTGTAAGTGCTGCGCCTGCGAGCGCTGTGTTTTTGACAAAATCTCTTCGCGTGGTCATGGTATGGTTTTTCATAAAAATAGTTTTTTTTGGCCATTAATGAATAATTTTTGAAGGGATTCTGGCGCCCTCATTGGATTGTTCCGAGCGTTTTAAATCAGTATCTTTGGATACTCTCGTTTAAGCCCGTAAAATATGGATACAGCTGAGTTACTTCAAAGAATCAACGCCTATTGCAAGGGTACCCTAATGGAGACCTTGGAGATTGAATACGTGGCTATTGATGCGGATTCATTAACGGCAAAAATGCCCGTTACTCCAAAAGTTCATCAACCCGATGGAGTCTTGCACGGTGGGGCCACTTTGGCATTAGCTGAAAGCGTTGGGAGTGCGGCGGCGCAAGTTTTAATGGCGGATAAGCAGGTGCAAATTCGCGGATTAGAACTCTCAGGCAATCATGTTAAAAGCGTGCGTTCAGGCTATGTTTGGGCCAAGGCTACGATTCTTCATCGTGGGAAAACCACCCAGCTTTGGCAAATTCATGTAACTGACGATCAAGGGGCACTGGTCAGTGTGGTTAAATTCACAACCATGATTTTAAATAGAGATTAAGTGAATCACTTATCCGAAACGATTCGAAATCACATCCGGGCCCATTGGCCGATGCTATGTTTTTTAAAGCCTAATGCACAGGAAATTGAATTCTGGTTTTCGCATGGACAAACTTTGCAAAATTTATCCAATGGCCCAAAGTTTTATATACAAGGGTTTAATCCAGAGGAGCCTATGCATATCTGGAGTGGTGACTCTTTTGATTGCTCGCAAGTTAATCTCAAGGATTTAGAACAACATTTTGCGCACCAGCCGCTTAATTTGGCCCGCTCGTGGAGCGCACCCGATCAGGACCAGGCCCGCTTGGCTTATGAAGGAATTATCCAACGCGCGGTAGACTCTATTCAAAAGGGAATGATGAGCAAGGTTGTGCTTTCTCGCGTTCAAGGCGTTTATGCGCCAGAGGTGGATTGGCTTTATCTGATATGGCGTTTAATTCATGTAGACCAAAACACTTTTCGCTATTTGATGGTTCATCCTGACCTCGGTATTTGGTGTGGCGCAACTCCCGAGCTTTTAATTTCCTCCAAGGAAGATCAATTTTCGACCATGGCCTTAGCAGGTACAAGATGGTTGGAGGGAGAAGAATTTCCAGAGTGGACTGAAAAAGAATTTGAAGAGCACCACTGGGTCGTTCGCGAGATCCTCACTAGCCTGAAGCCTTTTGCTAGCGCAAGTCAACAGGAGCCTTGTGATCACCAAGCCGGATCTATTCAGCATTTACGCACCGACATTTCCGGCAGTATCAAAGCGCCTTACAGAGTTTTGGATTTAGCCCGAAGCCTGCATCCAACTCCTGCCGTTTGCGGTTTTCCAAAAAAAACAGCCCTTGATTTTATTACGGCTAACGAAGGTTATAACCGAGGGCTTTACACGGGGTATTTAGGCTTTGTTCGCCCTGAGGCGCAACGGGCAGAATTTTATGTCAATTTGCGCTGCATGCAATTTTTAGACGACCGATTTAAGTTATTTGTCGGGGGCGGTGTGACCCAAGATTCAGACCCAAATAAGGAATGGGTCGAAACCCAAAGAAAAATGACGACCATGGGGCAGGTTATTGCGCCATTTATTGAGCAGAGGTAGTTCCGCTTTTGTATCTTTGTGCACCATGGAATATTCCCGTCTTATTCTATCTCATTTGGTAGTGCAGCATTGCCAAGCGGCTGGTATTGAATCAGTAGTCATTTCTCCTGGTTCACGTAATGCGCCCTTAGTCATGGATTTTACGGCTTACCATGGCTTTAAGTGCTATAGTATTATAGACGAGCGGAGTGCAGGTTTTTTTGCCTTAGGCATTGCGCAACAATCGCGACGTCCAGTCGCTTTGGTGTGCACCTCAGGAAGTGCCTTAGTCAATTACTTTCCAGCCATAACCGAGGCTTACTACAGTCAGTTACCCCTGGTGGTTATTTCGGCAGATCGGCCAGAGCAATTAATCGATAGAGGAGAGGGACAAACGATAAATCAAAAAAATATTTTTGGAAGCCATGTTCTGGGTTCTGTCAATCTCTCAGATCAGGAATCTAATTTAAG
>Ga0181555_1000202_pt1 | contig 58951 bp, 56 predicted proteins | sample 011ome_15_FD_145601 | JGI IMG/M metagenome (GOLD analysis project Ga0181555, IMG submission 145601) | Coastal salt marsh microbial communities from the Groves Creek Marsh, Skidaway Island, Georgia - 011504AT metaG (spades assembly) | ecosystem: Environmental > Aquatic > Marine > Intertidal zone...
TATTTGAGGATGAGGCTGCCGAGGTTCAACCCATAAAAGGCATGACTATTATTCCCACTACGACTGACCTAGGCAGGATTACTGCACCGATTATCTTTACTATTCCATTGCAGCTCTTAAGTTATCACGTGGCACTAATCAAAGGTACGGATGTTGATCAGCCTCGTAATCTGGCCAAGTCTGTCACGGTTGAGTAGATCAGACTTCTTTATACAATACGTCTGTGATCGCACACTGCGGCTTAAATCCAGGCACAAGCTGAATCAGCAGCTTACGTAACTTATCTTGGTCACACTCATTGATGGCATCGCTCAAACCATTTAATATCAGCTCAAGCTCATCCCATGCAATCATATCTTCCTGTGCGCGCATTATGAGAGGATTGTCCGTATTACTCACATTGTCACCAATGAGTAATTCTTCATAGAGTTTTTCGCCAGGGCGCAGGCCGGTGTATTTAATCTCAATATCTCCATCAGGGTGGGATTCATCCTTAACTTCCAATCCACTAAGACGAATCATCCTCTTGGCTAGATCATCAATTCGCACTGGCTTACCCATGTCTAATACAAAAACATCGCCACCTAAACCCATGGACCCCGCTTGAATCACCAACTCTACCGCTTCAGGTATCGTCATAAAATAACGGATGATATTTGCATCTGTCACTGTTACCGGACCACCCTCTTTAATCTGCTGTCTAAATAGTGGAATGACCGAGCCACTAGAGCCAAGCACGTTACCAAAACGCACCATCGTAAACTTTGTCCCACTCTGCTTAGCAGCCAAAGCCTGCAATACTAACTCAGCACTACGCTTAGTTGCGCCCATGGTGTTGGTCGGACGTACCGCTTTATCTGTTGAGATCAGCACAAAAGTTTCAACTCCGGTATCAATCGCCACCTGTGCACAACTCAAAGTACCAAATATATTGTTATTAACCCCTTCAGTATTATTAAACTCCACCATTGGCACATGCTTATAAGCGGCGGCATGATAGATGGTATCTACACTAAAGCGTTCAAACACATTGGTAAGCCTGGATTTATTATTAACACTGCCCAATATTGGATAAATATCCATAGAATGTACACCAATGTTAGACAGCTCTTTTTCAATGGTATAAAGCGCTAGTTCGCTCATTTCATACAAAATGAGCGCTTTTGGCTTTAAAAATATGATTTGCCTGCAAAGCTCCGATCCAATTGAGCCACCAGCACCCGTTACTACAACTGTTTTATTGGTAATATTTTTACCCAATAGTTCTTGATTGACAGGAGCTGTATCACGACCAAGCAAGTCTTTAATACTAACTTTACGCAAATCACCAATACTTACCTTGCCTTCGGCTAATTCTGCCACACCAGGCAACATGCGAACTAACACTGGATAAGGCTCCAATGCATTAATAATATCAAGTCGTCTAGTACGAGAAGCTGACGGCATGGCAATCAACACTTCGTCTACGCTTAACTTGTTAATTACACCTGCAATAGCATCAACTGAATAAACACTCAATCCTGCAATCTGATGACCTTGCAGTTCTTTTGAATCGTCAACAAACCCAACAGGGTTGTATTCAGAAGAGTACCCCAATGCACTAACAAGCTGAATGCCCGCATCACCCGCACCATACACTAAAGCTCTTTTGCAATTGCTACAAGCACCTGCATCTTTCGTATTGTTACTTCTAGTTAAAAGCCAACGCGCCACAACACGCAACCCGCCAATAGCTAATAAGGACAACACCCAGTTAATCAGTATAACTGAGCGAGGAATACCCTCCACCGCAGCCATAAATCCAATCACACCCCACACTAATGCATATAGCGAGACTGCTTGCACAATAGACCATAAGGCCTTAAAACCAACATAACGAATCACTGCACGATACAAACCAAAACGCACAAAAATAATGACGGAAATAATTGGCGCACCGAATACCACCCAAATCAAATCACTTTCTGGAAAGTACCAATACCCAAGACGAATTGAGAACGATGCCAAAAGTATTGATACAAGCAACACAGAGTCAACTAACAACATAATCAGCTGTTTATTAATTCTTGATAACGAAAGTAATTGACTAATCAATGTGAAACTCCATCTCTTTTAATTACCTTTAAAAAAGTCATCCATAGTATCTTCATATCAAACCAAAAAGATTGACGATTTAAATACTCTACATCTAAAACTACTTTATCAGCAATTGACAATTCATCTCGTCCGTTCACTTGTGCCCAGCCTGTAATACCGGGTAATAATTTATCCACGCCATTTGCAGTGCGTAGAGCAATTAAATCATCTTGATTAAAGAGTGCAGGTCGTGGCCCTACAAAACTCATATCTCCCTTTAATACTGAATATAATTGCGGTAGCTCATCTAGACTTGAACGACGCAAAAAACCACCAATTGGAGATAAGTGAGAATCTGGATTGTCTAACAAGTGCGTTGCCACAGCAGGTGTGTCAATCCTCATTGATCTAAACTTTGGCATTTGAAAAATAACACCATCTTTTCCAATTCGATCGGACCAATACAATGACGGACCTTTTGATGTCGAACGAACAACAATAGTAATTACCAGCATTAGAATTGCTAATAATATAAATATTACAATTCCAAAAAATAAATCAAAAATTCGTTTCATTTAATCTTTGCTTGTAACAAGCTTTAACAACTTCTCAATCATTTTCTCTTTATTAAAAATTGTGGCTAATAAGCGATCATTTTCATTGGTAAAATTTTGTCTTTCTGTCTGACTCATGTCGACACATCTCTGAAACAAAGTAGCAATAGCATCAATTTTTGATGGATTAGCATACAGTCCGATATTATTATCTTGTTTTTTCTCATCTCTACTAAAGATACGTATCTCTTTAATATCCAGATCTAGGAATCTACACAAAACTGTGCTCCCAAATAATCCTGTACCTCAGTAATCAACAAGATGCTATCTTTAAAGCTATTATTAGTCATATATAAACTCATTCTTTTGTCGTCGTTCAGGGTAATTAATTAACACCGCACGATACTTACCCTTAAAAACAAATAAACTCCCTGCAACAACACCTATCAACCCACACTTGCTAACTGCATTTCCCATATCCTTTAATGATTTCGCACCACCCATAATAGACAAAGGGGTAGTAATATAGCTCTTCAAATGTTTAATGGCATCGATAGGGTAGCCTTTCATAGTGCCATCAAAATCAATAAAATTGAGAATAATCTCACCAACCCCTAAACTTTGAATTTCTTGAATTACATCAATTACATTTTTTTCTGTATTTTTTTTTCCATTAAGAATCCAAACATCATAATTATTTGAGAACATTCTCTTCTTAATATCCAAAACTACAACCACACTTTGGCGTCCAATTTTTTCAGAAATATCAGAAATAAGATTAGGATTATCAAAAATAACAGAGCTCAAAGCAACCTTCTCAACACCCAAGGCAACAATTTTCTCAGCATGCTCTAAGTTTTTAATGCCTCCACCATAACATAATGGCATACGACATTCTTTAGCAAGATTTTCTATCATCTTATAGTCCGGGGCTACACTATCCACACTGGCATCTATATCTAAAACGATTAACTCGTCCGCTTCTTTTTCATTAAAAATCTTTACTACATTGATAGGGTCTCCAACATACTTAGGGCTCTTAAATTTAGTAGTTTTTACCAAGCCGCCATCTTGCACCAATAAACATGGTATAACTCTTGATTTTAGCATTTATCTATACCTCTGAAAAATTTCTAAGTAAGTTAACGCCAGAATGATGACTCTTTTCTGGATGAAATTGAACGCCAAAAATATTTTTATTATTCACAGCACAGCAAAAACTTGAACCGTAATCAACCCCTGCGATACAATCTTCTTTGGGTACACAGTCAAAATAATACGAATGCAAGAAATAAAATTCTAAATCTACAGAATTAACATTATTAAACAAGCCTTTCTCTTGGTGTATTCGTATATTGTTCCAACCCATGTGGGGAAGGGGTTCGTTATTTTTGACTATAGAGGCAAGACTTCTAACATTGCCACGAAGCCATCCAAGCCCAGGCTCAACCCCCTCTTCACTAGAGTCTGCCATAATTTGCATACCCACACAAACGCCAAGTATTGGTATATTTCTTTGGAGTACCAGTTCTTCTACTTTCCCTCTCATGCCAGAACTATTAAAGCATTGCATTGCATAATCAAAATGCCCAACACCAGGCAAGATTAATTTAGATGCACCATTCAAGTCTTCTACACTCTTTGCAACCTTTGCTGGTATATGCAATATTTTATAAATGTTTAAAAATGCTTGAATATTTCCCAAGCCATAATCAATTACTGTAATCATCTGTACTATCTTCGCTCTAATCCTGACACGCTCAAAAACTTCCCGCTTAAGTTAATAATCTTATATTTATCTATATCATTAACCATTTAATCCTTTACTGGCTCTTTCAAGCTGCGTGATGCTGCTGCATAAAATGCAATAATACAAGCTATCGCTACCAATAAATACATATGCAGCGTATTTTCCACCATTGTTCCAGCTACAAAAACTAACAATAATATTGATACGCCTTGCATTTTATATTTGTCAGAGAAGCTCGCTACTTGCTTCAGAATAAAATAATAATACAGTACTAAACCCAATAAAGAGGTGGCATTGAATATCTCCAACATTTCATTATGCATACTATTTGAAAATGAGCGGGGCTGATTTAAAATAGGGAGAATTATTTGATACCATTGCAAATTTGAAAAATACCCTTGAATATAATTGTATCTAGCTAGTAAACCAATATCTAGAATATCTGCATCCACATATGAGAACATAATTAGTAAGTAAAATACCGGGAAGACAATTAATAATATCTTTGTTACTTTGTCAAACAAACTGCGCCAATTACCTACAATCATTTTGTCTATTAAATAATAGACAATTAAAGCAACCATTAGTACAAATGCTGTCCGATTTTGAGTGATAAACGCTAAATACAAAGAGGCAATAGACAGTGCGAAGAAATAAAAAAGCCTTAGCCGAGTGGCACTTGCTAACATTGGCACAAATACAAAGGCAAAATACTGTCTAAAGTTATATATTTTTATATATTCCGTGATAAATACGCCTCTTATATAAAAATTTTTAAAAACATTACCTAATGGATCCACCCACGTAACATTCCGAAAAACAGCATCACTTAACAAAACTATTAACAGAATAAACACGAGTGGGTATAAGATGTATTTATTCTCGGAATTTTCCCATGTTGAAACAAAATTTAATTTCTTGTTAAAATAATATTCAAAGCCATGAAATAAATAAATAAATGTTGCCATTAATACAATGACTTTAATAGCAGCTAAATCCACACCATTACTGCCACCAAAGAATACAAAAAGTGCACTTACACAAAGATAAAACAGAAGCAAAAAACTGCTTTTAGGGATGTGGATTCTATTAATTTTACTTGCCACAAACAATAAAGAAAAAATAATTGTTATAGGGATAGTTATTATCCATTTTTGAATGTCGGCGCCATCCAATCGATCAAACCCAATAACCCCCTCATGCCCAATAGAGAGAAAGACAGGTAAAAATACTAACAAAGAAAATAATGATATACGGTATGTTTCTCGTAATAGCATCAGCTTTTTTATCATGTCAAATTCCCAAACAATTCTTTTCTTTATAGAAAATTGTTGTGTTTTTTTTATAAAACAATCCTGGGCTTATACCCCAAAAATCAATCTTTTTAAAATTGTTACTTAATAAAAAAGACACCGCCTCGTCATATGCCTCTCTCTCCGAATCATCCAAAACAATTACACCGTCATCTTTAATGCTATTAATTCCATTTTTAATACAACTCACCCTATCTCTTCCATCAACAATTACCATACTGAATTTTCTATCTAATTGGCTTGGAAATTGAGAATATAACCCACCATATTCTAATTCTTGATAGTATATATTTGAATTTTTTGGCATGCTTTTTTTTATTTTATCAAGCCAAGCTCTATCGTGCTCAACAGATGTTATAGAATTAACTCGCATCGCGTACCATAAGGTTGAATTACCTGAGCCATACTCAAAAATATCCATATTTTTATTGAGCCTATCGGAGATAAAATCTATAAAACTATATGTCACCCATGGCAGTGGATTAGAATTATCATCCACTGGCATTTTCTTTTTAAATGAGTCTATCCAACCTATTTCACTTAAATATCCAATTCCATACATTGAAACTAATCGTATAAGTATTTTTGGCTGAAACATTACTGGTATAACTTTTTTTATTTTTTTAAACACCATATAAAACACCTTGTTAACAACAATGCCTTTGTTTTTGCAAAAAACATGGCTCTTGTTTTTTTACTGAAAATATCGAAAAAATAAGCGGAAAATGATTGACCTACCAAAGTTGCGACTGCGGCACCTTGAATACCATACTCTGGAATTAATATTATATTCAATAAAATATTAATAATCATCCCGTAGAAGGTCCTCCAAAACGCCAATATTTGCAAATTTTCAGTCAAAAACCATTTACCGCTTACAACGCCTAAAAATACAAATATTCCGGCCCATGTATGAATCATCAGGACTCCACCTGCCTGATCGTACTGACTACCATAGAGTATGTCTACAACCCAGCCACTCAAAAATGTCATGGCAACCGCTATAGTAATTGCTGTCCATGTCATCAAGTCATAAAGCTTTTGAAGTCTTGAATAATACAATTCTTCATTTTGTTTGTTAGCATTAACTATTGCAGGAAATAATGAAGATGCGACAACCACCGGAATAAAGTACCAAGCCTCACTTAACTTAACTGCAGCTGCATACTGCCCTACCGCCTCAGTGCTAAGCATTTCTTTTATCATAACCTGATCTATTTTCATATAAATTGATGTCACTATACCGGCCAATATCAAAGGCCAACTGTCTCGTAATAAATCAATCGCGGTTAATTTATTAAATGATAAGTTTTGGATACTAAATGTTGTATTTTTTTTAATATAGATGTAGATTAACCCTACAGCCAAAACAACACTATCAAACAGCACAACCCAAGCAAAAGCAATAAGCGGAGCTTCGTTTAAGATTAACACTATCTTAACTATGCTACTTATAAATAAAGTTATTGTATTTGTAAGAGCGACATACTTAGATAGTACTTTTGCCTGAAAGTAAAAGTCAACAACATTAAACGCCTGGAAAATCGTTGCTGATGCGATTATGAAAATCAGTGTGTTTGTATAAGTATCATTTGAAGTAAAGCCCACTGCAACCGCTAAAATTGCAAACACTGCAATAGCACCGATTAACTTTAAGACAAACGCTGTTCCAATTAGCTTGTCTGCCTTACTTTCATCTTTAACAAGTTCACGGATAACTATCCCATCAAGCCCCAAAGTGGAAAGCACTAAAAAAAGAGCGGCAAAGCTTTGTGCATAACTAAACAATCCAAATTGCTCAGGGCCCAAATATCTTGCAATCCAAATACCAACAAAAACCTCAGTGAATGCCTTGAATATTTTTTCAGAAAGAAGCCAAGAAGTATTTTTAAAATACTTTACGAAACCTTGATGATTCTTAAGAAGTTGTATTGGTTTTATCATTATTTTCAAAAAATATTTTTTAACTTCATGTTATTAATCACCTATACTGCCTTCTCTCCAATCCTAACATATTCAAAAGCTTTCCTCCTAAGGAGGCGACCTTGTATTTGTTCTTATAGTTATGAAAAGTCTTATTCTCTCCATCAAAAATATCTTGAAGTTCGGATGTCTTTAACCCAAGTTTGTTAGCAACATATTCAAATTCAGACTTCATAAACTTATCATCCATTTCCGGATTCTGCATGCGCTCTATCGCTTCATCTCTAGTCATTTGATTAGTCATAATCAAACTTGAAAAATGAGCCCGCCGTTTTTCATATCCAAATTTTTTTGGCATCCAGTAGTCTTCATAAAAACGAGTAAAGCGAGATTCATGATGTTTGTGCTGAAATGGTTTCCAGTCACACTTTTTATTTAACAAAGATTCAGCATCTTTTTTAATAAACGGCACGAAATTTAAAGGCTTAAACACTTTCATTCCTAAAACTTTATGATAAAAAATCTTATAGACTAGGACATCTATAATTGGAAAAGTTTTTAACTTTACTGAACCAAATTTTTTATGTATATCTTTAATTAATGACTTATCTATTCCGGGGAACGCTCCCCACTCATCAGGCTCTCGACAGCACTCTGTTGAATAGTTCCCCCCAGTTAAAACATATTTAATTTTATTCTGTCTCGCAAACTTATAAAGTGCTGAGAAAAATGCAGTATCCTGGGGGATGTCTTGGTCAGGCGTTTGTGACTTGAAAAATGCCAAGTGAAGGTCTTGCATTTCTTTCCAATTTATCACCTCTGTATATAAATCTAAATCTAAATTATTGACCAATTTCTCGATATTGGCCACTGCTTGATTAGTATTCCACCCTGCATCAACATGGAACAACAAAGGCCTAAGTCCCATAACTTCTTTTGCAATATATGCAGTATAAGAGCTATCAAGACCGCCACTCAGTCCAACTATGCAATCAAAATCTCGACCTTCTCCATCTTTTCTTATCTTCTCTGCATTCTTCATTAACTCGGAAAACCCTTGCTCACCAGTATGCCAATTTGGAAAAATACTATGATCAAAGTTTTGACAGTGGTCGCACTCACCTTTGTTATTAAAGGTGATTTTAGAGTCACTAGTATCCATGACACATCTGCTGCATATTTGGTACTCTCTATTAATTTTAGTATTTCTCTTCATAAAATTTTATTTATACATCTCCTTAAAAAGATCATATTTTTTAAGTTGTAAAAATGGCTCAATAGTGGAAATATATTACATATCATTATGGTCTTATTTTATAAGATTTATTTTAAAGATTACTCTTGTTAATTTATTAATAATTTTAACGATAACGCCCCTATTAGTTGTTTTTAAATAAGGCTTAATCTGCTTAACAATGTCATCATTCTCATGAATATCAGAAGTAAATACTATATTTTTCTTGCTATTTAATATAATATTATCTTTATAAAATGGATCTTTACAATTTTGACCACTACCATCTAGCCCAATATTTTTCACAAAACTTTTCATTGGATTTACGCATAACCCATTTTTCTTAAAGATTGTAGCGTACCAATATATAGCCCATGTATCCATATATCTATACTTATTTAAAATTACTTGAAGCCACCCATTATAAGTATTGTCTAAATTAAATCGTCTAATATCATCTTTCGAAAAATCTTTTGTTAATTTTTTTGTATTTTTCTCGTAATAATGCCAATTTTTTTTCCATGTTGCCCAGCCCCAACACTCCATTACTCTGTACAAATAAATATCATCTTTACTCATTAAATCAATTGGATAACTCCAGCCACTAATATGCCACACTTTATCTTCGTTCTCGTAGAATGTTAAAGCATCATTCATAAATTTTAGGAAATTAGGACTGGTAACAATATCATCTTCCAAAACAATTATCTTGCCATATTCATTCACAATTTTGGTAACACCACTGATAATAGAGGTCGCCAACCCAAAATTTTTATCTTGCTCAATAATGGTCACTTTCTTAAAACCATCTATTGTTCCAATATAATCTCTAACTTCTTTTATTTGGGGAAAATCCTTATCATTTTTAGGACCGTCAGAATAAATGAACAGCTCACTTTCACACGACAATTCATTCGCTTTCAGTGCTTTAATCGTTTGTTGTACGTGCCAGGGGCGGTTATATACAAATAAGGTGATTGGGGCGAGCTTTTTTGATGCGTTCATTTCTATAACTTATATTCTATTTAAAGAATAAGTATAAAGCATATGTTTTCCTGACGTTAATCTAAAATAGTCGTCAATAACACTGGAACAATTAGTGTTACGAATAGAAAAATATCAAAAATTCGTTTCATTTAATCTTTGCTTGTAACAAGCTTTAACAACTTCTCAATCATTTTCTCTTTATTAAAAATTGTGGCTAATAAGCGATCATTTTCATTGGTAAAATTTTGTCTTTCTGTCTGACCCATGTCGACACATCTCTGAAACAAAGTAGCAATAGCATCAATTTTTGATGGATTAGCATATAGTCCAAGATTATTGTCCTTAACAATATTAGCTGTATCGCCATTAATAATAGCAAGTATGGGCTTCTTTGCTGCAATATAAGTTTGTATTTTAGCAGGTACTGTCACTGAAAAAATAGGCTTGTCAATAAGGGAGATAATTAGAAAATCACTAGCCTTATAATAACTAGCCATATCTGGCCTTGGTTTTTTTCCATGAAAAACAATATTTGAATTGTTATTAGCAAGTAACTTTAGATTATCAAGATTAGACCCATCTCCAACAATGTTGAGCTGAGATTTTTCTTGATACTCACTCGAAAGTAAACAAAAAGCGTTAATAATATTTTCAAGATTCTGCACCTTGCCAATATTTCCTGCAAAAGTAAAATGAGTGACTCCTTTAGCTTTTCCAAGGGTCACTGACGCAAGATTCTCATCTAAATAATCTGCCCATTGAGGTAAATAATTAAAGGTTAAATCACTTCTAGTATAAGGCTTTAACTTTGACTCAAATCCTTTACTTGAAAGAGCAATATTATCAATATTATGATACATAAACTTAACAAATTTATCCAAGAAATAAGCTAAAGCTTTGGTTTTTTTGAAGCCATAAGCATAAATACTATCGGGCCAAATATCTAAAGCCCAAAAAGTCACAGGTTTTTTGTAAAATTTCCCCATCAGTACCGCAGGCAGCATACCTGTCAAGGCGCTCATATTAAAACCTAAGACATAATCGTATTTCTTACCAATAAAAAGTGATACGATACCACCAAGAATCATAAAATTCACATACTTTAATATCTTCTTAAACGTACTGTCTTTATATCCCAATACTGCATGCACTCGATAAACATTAATTCCTTGCCACTCACATTTTGAATAAATTTTATTTTTGTAGCCCGGGTAGATCTTTCCCAATGGATAGCTAGGAGATAAAGTCAACACATCAACATCAAAACCCTTGTCTTTCCACGACAAAGCAACATCATTAATCTTAAACTCTTCAGGATAAAAACACTCCGTAACGATGAGTATTTTTTTTGACATTAATATTTCTTCCAGATCACTCTATTCACATAGTCAGTATAACTATGAACGATACGTACAATCTTGTCAGATACATTCGGCATAGAGTAATCAGAAACTTGCCGCATAAGCCTTTGCTCGCCTCTCGGTTGATTATCAGTAATAGCCAGTGACTGCATGATTCTTTCTTTCTCTAACCCTGTCATCATAACCACAGCCTCTTCCATGCCTTCTGGTCGTTCATGCGCTTCACGCAAGTTAAGTGCAGGGAAATTCATAATAGAGGCTTCTTCGTTAATAGTGCCACTATCTGATAACACCGCCTTAGCAGATATTTGAAGCTTGTTGTAGTCCTTAAACCCTAATGGCTTCAACGATCGAATCATCGGATCTAATTCAACTTTAATTTCATCAATACGCTTTTGCGTTCTTGGGTGTGTAGAAACAATAATCGGCATTTGATAAGCCTCTGCAATTGCGTTTAATGACTCCATTAAATTCAAAAAGTTCTTATCAGAATCGATATTCTCTTCACGATGTGCACTGACAACAAAAAACTCATATTCTTTAATCCCTAAACGCGTCAACACATCGGAACTATCAATGCCATCACGATAAGTATTCAGCACTTCAAACATCGGGCTACCTGTTTTGATAACCATATCCGCTGGCAAACCTTCACTCAAAAGATAGTCTCTCGCAATACTGCTGTAAGTTAAATTAATATCAGCCATATGGTCCACCAAACGGCGATTGATTTCTTCTGGGACACGTTGATCAAAACAGCGATTACCAGCCTCCATATGGAATGTCGGTATTTTTCTACGCTTGGCAGGTAAGAGCGCCATACAACTATTAGTGTCGCCCAAAACAAGCATGGCCTCCGGCTGAATCTCAGCTAAAACTTTATCGACTTCAATAATAACATTTCCAATAGTTTCAGCGCCGGTCGCGCCGGCGGCGCCCAGAAAATAATCTGGTTTTCTAATTCCAAGATCATCAAAGAATATCTCATTTAATTCATAATCATAGTTCTGACCTGTATGAATTAGAATGTGTTCGCAATGTTCATCAAGCTTCTTAATGACACATGCAAGACGTATGATTTCTGGACGTGTTCCAACTACTGTTGCAATTTTCAATTTTTTCATGTCTTATTTACCTCTACACTTTGTAAGCTATGGTATCAGGATTATCAGGATCGAAAATTTCATTAGCCCAAAGTATGACTATTATTTCCTCTGTACCAATATTGGTAATATCATGCGACCAGCCCGGCACGGTTTCAACAATCTTCAACTCTTTACTTGTTGTGATAATCTCATGTGTTTCATCTGTGGCTACATGTCTAAAGCAAAATCTTGCCTTGCCTTGGATAACTAAAAACTTTTCAGTCTTGGAGTGATGATAATGGCCACCTCTAGTCACCCCGGGTCCTGCAGTAAAAAATGAAAACTGACCACTGTCTTTTGTTTTTAGCATTTCTGCAAACATTCCGCGTTCATCACCATACGAAGGTATCGAATATGAAAATTGCTCAGGAGAAAGGTAACTAAGATATGCTGAATACAGCTTGCGCACTAGGCCACTACCAACTTTTTCAGTAATAAGAGAGTCTCGGCTTTCTCTAAAAGCCTTAATCTGGTCGGATAAGTTTCCTAATTTAATTTTATACTCTGGCTGCACTGACGGTGCTTTTTCAACATTCCTATTCCCTTGTATCACTTTAATAAATTCTTCAATAACGTCGTCTATATAAACCAAACTCAACTCAAAAGATGGATCATTGACTTGTATAGGAAGATCATGACTTATGTTGTGACAAAATGTGGCAACAACAGAGTTGTAATTGGGCTTGCACCACTTTCCAAATACACCTGGAAGGCGATAAATGTGTGAAGAGTTTCCAGTGTCATTCTCAAGATTTTTAACGGCTATTTCAGCACTAAGCTTGCTTTTTCCATATAGATTGTCACACTCTGCTTGCGTAGAAGAGGCTAATATAATTGGAATATTTTTTTCTATTAAACGAATTTCATCACAAATTAATAATGTCAATCCAGAGTTTACCGCCTCAAAATCACTTTCATCTTCAGGTCTATTTTCTCCTGCTAAATGAATTACAAAATCTGACTTTTTAATTAATCCTTGTAAATCCTTGGTCGAATTTCTGCGAGTGAAAACCTCATAAGAAATACCTAATTCATTTAGGCGAACAATTAAGTTCTTACCAATAAAACCGTTAGATCCTGTAACTAGTACGCGCATCTATTTAACCTCAAACTCCTTCAGCTCATCTTGAATCTCGTAGAGATTTAGCAACAATTGTTTTAATTCATCTTCATTAAGTTGATGTGTATTATGAGAATGATACTCGTGAGCCTGTGTAATTACCTCTTCACCATCCTCAAAAAACTTATTGTAGTTTAGGTCTCGTGTGTCAGCTGGGATACGATAATAATCATTCATATCAATTGCCTTAACCATTTCCTCTTTAGTAAGAAGTGTTTCGTATAATTTCTCGCCATGGCGAGTGCCAATTATCTTCACTTCATTTTCTGACTTGCCCAACAAATTCTTTAAAGTATGAGCCAGTAATGCTAAGGTTGCAGCTGGCGCTTTCTGTACAAATGTGTCTCCACTTTCGCCATTTTCAAAAGCAAACAAAACCAAATCCACAGCTTGATCCAAGCTCATCATAAAGCGAGTCATATTTGGGTCAGTAATAGTCATTGGCAGTCCATTTTTTAACTGCTCAATAAACAATGGGATAACCGAACCACGACTCGCCATCACGTTACCATATCTCGTACAAGCAATCATTGTATCTTTAACATTCCTACCTTTAGCAACAATAACCCTCTCCATCATTGCCTTGCTTACACCCATTGCATTAATTGGATAAACAGCCTTATCGGTGCTAAGACAAATTACCTTCTTAATACCAAATCTGATAGCAGAATTCAACACATTCTCAGTGCCAATCACATTAGTTTTTACTGCCTGCATTGGGTAAAACTCACAAGAAGGAACTTGTTTAAGTGCCGCAGCATGAAAGACGTAGTCCACACCCCTCATTGAATCATCAATTGAATTTAAATCTCGAACATCGCCAATATAAAACTTTAGTTTATCATTACTGTAATGCCTTCTCATATCATCTTGCTTAAGCTCATCACGAGAGAATATTCTGATCTCTTTAATATCAGTTTTTAAAAACTTTCTCAAAACAGCACCACCAAAAGACCCTGTTCCACCTGTAATCAATAAAACCTTATCTTTAAAAATAGTGTTTTTCATATATAAATTTCTCCTTCTATTGTTGCTCCGGACAGTTAATCAAGACTGTACGATACTTACCTTTAATAACAGACCTAGCGCCCAATACTGTCATATAATTTATTTTCAAATAATTCATGATAGCTTCGAATAACATTCTCTATCTTGATACTTTTTTCGCACGGCACTATTTTCTCAGCAAGAGAAGATAAAGATTCATTATTCTTAATAGATTCACTAAAGTCATAATTCATCTCACTCAAGATATTCATTTGTTTAAAATGTACCTCGAGTCGATTCCTATAATTTATATCATTCAGGAGTTTGTCAAAAGAAATCATAATAAACTTATGATTTGAACTTAAAATCCAACTTATAGACTGATATTGGGACTCGAGCTCGCTCAAGAAATTGTCATAACTTGGGGTAAGTAATCCTGTTGATTTATAATCCTGAACAATCTGCTGATACTGAACCCTTGGATCCCTATACACACAAATACCAATTGATCCACTAATCCCAAAAAACAAATCTGCAATTCTTTTATCTCTCGGAACCCCTTTATCTATTAACAAATTCTTACTAGAAGAAATTTGCCACCGGTACTTTAAACCTAACCATTTAATAAATGAAGCCTCATTATAGGTATGCCTACAAACAACCATATAAAAACTAACTGAATAAGACCATAAACTCCTATTAACACTAGTAGATTGATGCAACTTCACTCCTCTGCCTTTTAAAATCAAGTATTTAGTATAAATAGGTGTTTTCTGAATGATGTTTAGTGGAAAACGAACCAAGATAATCTTAACTAACCTCCAAGCAAGAATAAATTTTTTAAAATAGGTGTACTCATTATTTAATGCTCGCGGCCAAGAAAAATTATTGGTATTATAAAACAACTCATCTGCTCTGATATTTTTTGGAGCCACATAACCAGACTCTATAAAAATATCATTTACCAAGCTAGATCCACTATAATGAAATCCTGTAGTAGCAACCAAATTATCTATATTAAGCGAAGAGGTATTATTAATCATAATTATTACTTTAATTTAAATTTAGCGACCAAAGAATCTAGATTATCCAAAAAACCTCTTACATTCGCCATTTTCAATTCATTAGCTTGATCTATCGGATGAAGATGTAAATACCTCCTGAGAAGCAACAAATAAATTTGAGATCTAAAATATTTGATACCATACTTTTCAACATCAAGATCCTTAATAAATGCCTCTAATAGATCAAAATTCACCTTATAGGCTAGATGATCAGTCGCCAACTCTACAACATCGGTTAAAAAATAATGTTTTGTCAGGATTGAAGAGCCAAAATCTATAAAATAAATACCGTTTTTAGTTGGCATCATATTTTGATTTTTCTTTAGATCTTTATGGACAAGATACGTATCGCCTACTCTTGGTTTGTTACTATAGAGTACAAATAAATGTTTTAATGCTTGAAAAATAAGCTTTACTCCAAGGAACCTTGCATTTCTTATCAACCCACGCAATACACTTTGGGTTGGAGATGATAGGATGTCATAAAAATTCCTCTTTTTATCAAAGCCTAACAAAGCAAACTCTTTTATACCAGGAATTAACTCAGACATAAAATTCTCACTCCTTTCTACTTCTATTTCTATTAATTTCTCAATTTTTATGTATTTTGAATTTAATTCATATGACTCTGGAATTAACAAGTTTTTATGGTTTTTTTCATTGTACCAACTATAAACTCGCAACTCTCTTTTGTGGTTTATAGACAAAAATTCCGTAAACCATTCTAGGTTATTTGAGAATCGTGCCGTATTATACTTAATTACATGGTTACTAAAAATTTCTACCTTATCTTTCATATCTAACTCCATAATTGTATTGCTTATTGCTTCAAAAAACCTTTAGCAACTTTTTTAGAATTTCTTATATAGAACGCCTTAAGAGACTCACTCCTTTTTCTGGTTCTATCTTATATTTTCTTAATACATATCTATTGGTTTTTTGGAATCTAGCGTCTGATAGAATCTTTTGTAGTTGTATAACTCAATGCAGTCATCCACGTTTGTTGTAATGCCACCAAAAAAAACCAAACAATTTAAAAGTAGAAAATTCTATAATTAGGAGTTTTTTATGAAAATACCTCTTGTATTTTCTTAGACACTATTTTATTATGAAACTTATTTGAGTGTTTAATTCCCTTCTCTATCAAACTGTCTCTATGCGCTTGATTAGCACTAATTTTATATATCTCATTGGCGAAACTCTCCGGAGAGTTAGTTTTAACTATAACAGCAGCATCACCTACCGACTCAGGCATTGATGTCTCCCCTGTGGTAACAACAGGACATCCAGAAGCCATCGCCTCAACAGCGACCATACAAAACGATTCGATAATACTTGTGTTTATTAAACATAAGCTTTCGTTCAGTATGCCAACTAAACGCTCTTTCTCAATAGGGCCGAGAAACTTAATATTACCCTCTAATGATTTACTTTGAGAGTACTTATCCAATTGGCTCCATTGCTTCAAAGACTGACCACCGACAACTGTTAGCTGCCAATTATCGTTTTTATATTTTTTATATAATAATTCAACACAATCAATAGCAACTTTATTACATTTATAAGATTCAATACTGCTAACTAATACAATATTATTAACACAACTTAATTTTGTATTGTTTTTACTAGTCTTAAAGATAGGATCTACGCCAATATAAAGGACACTAGGATTTGATATCTTTTTACGCATCTTCGCATTTGCCACGCTCAATAAATATTTAGATTCAAAAATATTTGAATTAGCAAGCCTACACGCAACTCTGGCATCCATACGTTTGACAAAATCATTAAAATTTTTTACTTTTTTATACTTTATAAAGCTTAAAAGATTTAAATGATAAACAATTTTTTTTGCAAATGAGGGTATAAAATAATTAACAGATAAAAACACATGTTTTCTTTTAAATATAGTAGAAAATAAGAAAAATATTTTAGATATTAAATACCTGGTATGTGCGTTAGTTTTTTGAAAGAAGTGCACCTCATGCACATTATTATAACTATTAAAAATATCTGTCAAATACTCTGAACAATCTTTACTTCCTGTGTATACAACAATACTATTGTTTACATTATGCGCAAGTGCTTCAATAACAATCTTTGCAACAGTAAGTCCGCCACCTGGTCTTAATGAACCAGCATAAATAATAATATGTCGAGTAGGCATTAGAGCCCCCTATATTTAATTTAAAAAATATGTGAGAAAGTATACGGCATTCCTACACAAAATAGATATTTTTCACTCACGCCGTAGCACTCATAATGCCCTTACAGATTTTACCTCAGTATCTTCCATCAACTCTTTTGCTTCTATCTAGTTTTTGATTGACTAGCCATTAGTTCAGCTCTATCACGCTTGCGCATTGTGCTCTGATAGGCTACCCTTATTGCAGCTTCATGCTATTTTATTACCTACTAAATACATATAAACTCGGTTCAGGCTTATGGTTAGGCTTTGCTTGACACTCTCATATCATTTATTACACCTTTCATTACCTGAGTAAGTGCCTTAATGATTGTATTGAAATATCTATCGTCAAGCGTTTGGTCGACCTTAAACATTATGCTAGTCTCTCCTAGCTTCTTGGCATTGTTCATTCTAATAATGCCTGAGCACTCATTGCAAAATGCCTTTTCTAAATAAACCTCAGGGCATGAACCCGTAAAACATTCAACACCTTTTTTGTTTAACTCTTCCACTATCCAATCCCTGTCAAATTCAGGCCTTATTAATTCTGGCTGAACAAAAATATAACACTTGTAAGCAGCATGAACAACATTGTCTGGAACCATTGGAGCGCGTAAACCTTTGATACCTCTAGCAGCATTCCAAATTTTATCTGAATTTTTTCTTCTTGTTTCCACCCACAAATCAACTGACTGCAATTGAATTCTTCCAATAGCTGACTGCATCTCTGTTAATCTTGCATTAGTCCCGATAGAGCCTCTCATCCATTGAAACTTATTATCACTATTTATATTTATATTAAAATCCCTACCATGATCCCTATAAGATAAGATTTTTTTAAAAATATTATTGCTAGATGTTGTAATCATCCCACCTTCACCACCAGTAGAAATAATTTTATCTTGACAAAATGACCAAGTTCCAATATGCCCAAAACTTCCAACTGATTTACCGTTGTACTTTGCACCATGCGCTTGGGAACAGTCTTCAATTACATAAATATTTTTCTCTTCAGATATCTTCATAATTGCATCCATATCGCACGGCCAACCAGCAAGATGAACACATATAATTGCTTTTGTTCTCTTTGTTATTGCACCTTTGATACTTTTAATATCTATATTTTGAGAATTAAAATCAACATCTACAAAAACTGGTGTAGCTCCAATTATGGAAATTGCAGATGCTGATGCAATAAAAGTTCTAGATGTTACAATAACTTCATCATTCAATCTAATATCTAATGATTTTAAAGCTGCCTCTATGGCAATAGTGCCATTTGAAACAGAAATAGAATATTTAGTATCTGACCATTTTGAAAATTCTTCTTCGAACAACCTCCCTTCATCACCAGACCAGTAATTACCTCTACCAGTAGTCAATACATTCACAACAGCACTTATTTCTTTACTTGAGTATTTTGGCCACATTACTTATTCTCTTATTTATGTAAAATACAACATCTAGCAATCTAAAATAAAGCCTATTTGTCAACGTACTATCTACACTTCTTCCTGTATAGATTTTTAAAATTTTACTTAAGTTTCTACCTTGAAGAAGGGGAACTTTTGAACTAATTTGATCCAAATGAGTTCTTAACATATATGAAATATTATTATTATCATAAGAAATTATATATTCAAGATTCATCAGTCTATGGTAAAGCTCAAAATCTTGACTATAAACAAAATTTTCATCATACTTATGGTTTTTAATGATGTCTGACCTAATAATCATTGTCCCATGAATCAAACTATTGTGAAAATCCATCATTTTTTGATTAAAACCATTTCTTCTAAAATAATTAGGTATTGTTTTAATTAACCGACCATTTTCATTGATCAAAATACCTGGTGTACTATATATCTCAATATTTTTATTTTTTAACAAAAAATTTACAAATAATTTAAGTCTATTAGGTGCACTAACATCATCTGCATCTTGCCTGGCAATGTATTCTCCAGTTGCAACAGAAATAGCAATATTCAATGATTTTGTCAATCCTAAATTCTTTTGATCTATTAAGATAATCCTCTTGTCAACTTTCATATAATTCTGAATTATTTCTAATGAATCGTCCCTAGAGCCATCATTAACAATAATTAATTCTAAATTTCTATGTGTTTGATTAAGTATACTTTCTAATGAATCTGCTAAATATTTTTCTCCATTATATACAGACATAACAATAGATATTTTTACTGGATTTATTTGCATACTCAACACTTGATCCATTCTTCGGGAAGTAGTCTTTTAAATCCCCAAGACATCTCGCCTTCCCGCTTTCCGTATCCCGGTGTGAACACCGCCTTGTCTGAATTCTCCACAAGCCAGCGCTCACCGTTATAAACCGCTATCAAGACAGTTATTAATGACATACACTCTTTGTCTCTATTCATCGGTAACTTTTTAATTTACGAATATTGGCAATATCATTAATCAAGTTTTATTCATTGCTTTAAAGCGCTCATTGGATTGAATTAATTCATCAAAACTACCCTGTCCTGTCAACTCACTATTTTCTAAAAAGAAAATAGTGTCGCATTCCTTTACGGTACTTAGGCGATGCGCAATAATAATTATTGTAATCTTTTGGCCTAAGTTATGCACAGCTTCCATTACAGCCTGTTCAGTTAAATTATCTAAAGCACTGGTGGCTTCATCTAAAACAAGCACTTGTGGATTAAGGTACAAAGCCCTGGCAATACCAATACGTTGGCGTTGGCCGCCTGATAGTCGTACTCCACGTTCACCCACCTTAGTTTTATATTGATTAGGTAATTTTTTAATTACAAAGTCATGCAGGTCAGCAATTTTGGCGGCACGTTCTACTGCAGCTTGGTCGATATCTTCGGGCGCAATACCAAAGGCGATATTAGCCATTACTGAGTCATCTGCAAGGTAGATATGTTGCGGCACATACCCAATAGATGACTGCCAAGCTTTGCAATTTTTCTCATTAACTACTTGACCATCAATTTCTAACGTGCCTTGTTGAGGTTTCAATAATCCCAATATTAGATCTACCGTGGTGGTTTTACCACTTCCAGTAGATCCGACGAACCCTACTGTGCTATTAGTAGGTATGGTTAGATTTATATTTTTTACAGCAGGATCTTCTGTATTGGGATAATGGTAAGTCACCTTATTTAAGGTGATATCTTGCATAAACGGTAAAGTTTTTTTGTCACTATTTTTGTCACTGCTGTAAGCGTCAGGTTGAATGTTGGTTAAATCTACTAGTAAGGCATCCAAAGCTGCGGCAGAAAATCGTAATTGTGAAGCCGAGGTATAAATCCCCTGCAATGACGGCATCAGCCGATAACCAGCAAGGGCGTATAGAGAAATTATGGGTATCGCGGAGGAGAAGCTGCTATTTTGATTCATAAAATAGAGAATAATTAATAACATTCCACCAAAGATGATAAGTTCTAGCATGAAACGGGGTAGTTGACTGATAATATTAGCAGTAGCAAGGTTTTTGGCGTAGCTTTGAGCTGGCAAGGCAAAGCGTTGAGTGTAAAAGCGTTCAAGGCCACCTATCTTTACTTCCTTTGCCGCACTAAAAGCTTCATTTACAGCTACATAGCGTGCCTTATTAGCTTCTAAACGCTCTTTTCCTATGCGACTTAATAAATTTTTAGTGGCTTTAAAAATTAAACCATAAGCTAAGCCAAGTGCCAAACCGATATTGAGTGTAAGCATTGGATCAACAATAATCAACAGCAATAAGAGAGCTATAGACACAGCACTTTGGGCAATAATGTTCATAATGGGTGTCAAGGTATCGGCTACGACTAGATTGACCTCTGACAGGATGTTCTTACCTAGATCTGCACTATTACGCGTTAAAAACCAGCTGTAAGGCTTGTGTAAATAACCTTCCACAAGCCGCTTGCCAATACTGTATTCTCTCATAATGGAAAAGCGAGATTCTACGTAGACAGTCAAAGCCTTAAAGGATAGAGAAACAAAAAGCATCAAAAAAACTAGGGTACCAAGCGCAAAAATAAACTCTTGAACGGTGGAGACTCCAAGTGCATGAGATGCATTATAAGCTGCATTTAAGATTGCATTAGTTTCAACGACCTCGGGATTGGCTAGTACTGCTATGAACGGCATGATCGAAGCAACCCCTAGCATATCTAAAAACGCCATAATCAAGATCATAACCAACACTAAACCTGCCCGCTTCCGCTCGGCTGGAGATAAGATAATTAAGATTTTTTTTATAGCTTGCATAAAAATTATTTTAGTTTAGAAATTTAATTCAACTTATAAGTTGGTATGAGTTGATCAACATACATATTCACTGTTACTGGTTCCGGAATTTCAGATATGCAATCATTAATCATTTTTAGTTCGGCCGCATTAAAATTAAAAACACTTAACACCAATTCTTTTGTCAATTTTGATACTTACACTATGCACCTCTCCAAAATGACAAATAACAGAGCCGCTTAATTCAGAGCGAGGAGAGTAAAGAACTATATTGTTGTCATTTGACACCACCTCACCTTCCAAATAAGTACAAAGAAGTGGCTGATTACCCTTACGAACAATATCTTGGTATTTTTCTAAAATTGTATTTTTACTATTGACCACTCGCTGTTTAAAAGTATCGTGCTTTTCAATTACACCATAAAGTGAAGCGATAGCATGATAAGGGCCTGTGGTCATTTTATCTTTTTGCGTATTTAGATTAAAATAAAAAGTATCAAGTTCTTTCGGAGTTAAATCTGATTTATGCGCCACAAATCCCGCTCCCGTTAAACCAAATAAACCCTTACATGAACTAAATGCCATCACATCAGCTAATTGGTGATTATCTTCCAATCCAATTGATCCTGTAGCATCAACATATAATTTTGCCTTACATTTATTTGCCTTATTTTTAACGCTTTCTAAATCTACTTTGAATGCTACTGAAGTTTCAGTATAGGCACATAGAACCCAGTCAAAATTACCTTTTATACTATCCAGATCCTCATATTCACAAATTGTTAACTCGCAATCATTAGGTAATAATTTTTCTAATCTATCACTGTAATAACCTGTTGAAACTAATAAAACCCTCCCTGTAACAAAGCTATGTGCAGCAAGCTCTAATGCTAAAGTTGCTGAGCCTTGCATAGTGATAACTTCATTTTGTCCACTTAAATCCTTGATCCAGTCAATAACCGCTTCTGACATTTGTATATACTCACTATCACCCCTACCAAATAGAGGTTTTAAATATTTTAAATTCTCATGTAGAATCACCGCAGGGCCAGGTGTTAGCATTAATTTTTGATTATTAATTTGAGTGTTAGCACGCATTGCATTCTGACGAATGTCGCTACTACTAACCCCTTCAGTACGCGGAAATATTTTAAGTTTATCTTTAGAAATTAAATTAGAATTGTCAGATCCATGCACTAGAAAATCAATATTATACTTTTTCAATATTGATTCATCCAAAAGCCAGGGCACAGGAACAACCTCGTCAACATACTTGATAGATTCTAAAGTCTCTTTACGGTGCTCAAAATCAAGCTCTGGCTGATAACCTTTCTTACTGATAATTTCATCATCAGTGGTTAAACCAACAATAACCATGCCAAATTCAGAGGCCTTTTTTAATAAACGGATATGTCCATAGTGAATCAAGGTAGCAGACATATCAACCATTATTCTTTTACTCATATTTTTTCCATAATTACATTGAATCTGAGACTTGAATTTGAATAGTTTTTATAATCTTGGTCATATATGGTTATTTTTAAATTAAACTCTCTCGCTATGTCTTTAAACCATTTTTTCTCATAAAACAAATGCTCTAAGCCTTTATATTTTCTAATATATTCTTCTTTATTCATATTGGCCATTCTTATTTGATGATATTGGTTTTCTTTAGCCTTGTCATTTATATCAAAAATACCAATTTTTTTATTCGATTTCTGAATCATCTTTACCAAAACATCTTTTGCGTAATCCAAGTCTTTAAAATAATGGAATACACTATGACCCACAATAAAATCATAAGTTTTATTTGTATTTATATTAATTGCTTCATCGCAAGTAAAATCGCCATTTGGCATAATAGTTTTGGCTAAATGTATTAGACTCACGCTGTAATCAAGCCCCCCTATACCATGTTTTTGTAGATACAGCGAATATAAAAATGCACCACTACCACTACCAACATCGTAAATAGTGTCCCCAGAATTTATATCAAGTTTTTTAAAATGCTCTTGTATATATTCTTGCCAATTCCCTAAAGTGAAACTTCCAGATCCACTATCAAAACCATCTGCCTTTATTAGACTTTCAAGGATTATAGAATTAATCCTATCGTCCTTGTTCCAAATTTTTTTCCAGTTATCCATAATTAAAACTTACTTACTTTTACTATTTCCAATGGTGGCCTTGGTGTTTCATCATCAACACCACACTTAACGCACACAAATTTCAATCCTTTTACATCCTCAACAACTGAATTAAAAATGCCCACTGTTTTAACTACATCAACAGTTACATCAAAACCAGAGTTCTTGGCAATATTGATATAGTTTAAATGTGCTTGATAAGTATTTTGCCCACCTGTTGATTTGTTTTGTTCATTATCAAAAAGGATATAGGTCAAATCCACTTCGTCAGCATCTCTGCCTACAGTAGTTAAACCACCCATGTGCATCACAAACTCAGCATCACCACCACACACAATAACTTTTTTACCTGCTTTTGCTGCGCCAAAACCAACACTAAGTGCACCACCCATATTACCTGCCATATAGAAGTTATTTGTATCCGGCATAAAACTATACATCTCTCTTGCAGTATTGCCTGTTGTGCCGATGAATAAAGCATTTTGATCTTTAAACTCATTGTTGAGCGCAATTAGGAATTCACTTCTTGGTGTGTAATTAGATAAGTCAAGTTTGTGCTCTTTTTTAAGCGCAACTTTATTAAAACTATCTTTCTTGATAATACAAATTGTATGATTTTTATTGCAATCATTGATCTGAGTAATAGCATTATCTAAATTTTGACTATCCAAAATATGATGCTTGTAACCATATGCACTAATCAGTTTTGGTAACTCAGTTGCAAGGTGCTGGTGCTGTATCTCACTGTCGCCCTCTTTGTAAGTGCGCCAACTAGAAAGGATAGGAAATGTAACGCCGTAAGGTTTTAATAGGCTAGTAATACAACTTGCCATATTAGTTAGCCCTGATGACTGCACAATCACAATTGGGTTTTTACCAGCCATCTTAAGGCCGGCAGCAATAGAACAGGCGACAGCCTCACTAGCTGCTGGTAAGTATTCTATGTTTTTATTATTAATTGCCTCATTAATGACATTCTTTGCAAAACTACAAGGAACAACACAAAGATGCGTGTAATTGTTATCTATTAAAGCATCAATAAAATCTACTGTATTAAGTGCCATTATTTTGTACCAGGAATGAACTCCAAGATTTCTTTAATTGACATGCAATCTGGCTCAGCTTCAAGACTTCTACCATTTTCAAGCACAGATTTTGCAACATTTAACATCGCAGGATAAGCAGCTCGCAACATATGGTTTGCTGTTACAACAACATTCACGCCCATTTCAATAAATTCTTCCACTGTTACAGAATTAAAACTCGTTGGTACAACTACGACTGGTGTTATTGCATCAGTTGCTCTGAACTTTTGCATAAATTCCATAATTTCTGCTGGGTCTTTGTGTCGAGAATGAATCATAATTCCATCGGCACCGGCTTTAATATAAGCTTCAGCACGAATTAATGCATCTTCCATGCCTGCCTCTAAGATTAAAGACTCAATGCGAGCAACAATCATAAAATCATCACTAATTTGCGCCGCTTTACCACGAGAGATTTTGTCACAGAAGTTTTCAATACTATCTTGAGTTTGTGAAACATCATTACCAAATAAAGAGTTCTTTTTGAGTCCTGTTTTATCCTCAATAACAACAGCACTTACGCCTGTTCTTTCTAAACTTTTAACAGTAAACTCAAAGTGTTCAGTTTTACCACCAGTATCTGCATCAAAAATCATTGGCTTAGTGGTTACTTCGAAAACATCATTAACGGCATTGATTCTTGAAGTCATATCAATTGCCTCAATATCTGGCTTGCCTTTTGCAGTTGAATCAGTTAAAGAACTTGACCAGACACCATCAAAACTCACACCCTCACCATTACGCTTAACCACTGTATTTTCTGCAATTAATGCACTCAATGCATTGTGGGCCTCCAAAATTCGTACAATCGGTTTATTCTTGATCAAAGATCTTAGGCGACCAAGGCGATGCACAGTTGTTACACCAAGCTTCATTAATTGATTTTTCAAATTTTTATCACTAATATCTGAACTGTACTCTACTTCTATTAATTCTCCACCCCACTCATCTAACAAATCAATAACTTCTTGTCTATATTTGGATTGTTTACCATCTATCCAATCATCACCATGAACTACAAAATCAGGCTTCAATTTCATCAGATTCTCTTTATAGCTTGCACTCTCTTGTGAAATAACTCCTGATACCATCTCAAGACTGTTAACAACATCTGCACGTTGCTGATATTTTAAATACGCCGTATCATTCAGCTCGTTAATAGCTGTTGATGTTAGAAGTCCAACTGTAACCTCGCCATGCCTTGCAGCTTCTTTTAAAATATTAATATGACCCGCATGTAACAAATCTGCAATCATTGACACGTATGCTTTTTTCACTTCTTACTCCTTATTTTATAATTCCTGATAATTCTTTAATCATTTTTATATAGATTTTTTATGGGTGTAGTAATGGCTATTATCAGAACTAAAGATATTTATAGCATTATAAGCATTCATTTGATTCACCGAGCTAAAAGCTTAAAAAAAATCTAGCTTTTAGTGCAAAAACTATAAGTAAAATTATTCCTGGCCCTACCAATAAGTGATTTAACTCCAAAGACACGCCAAACCAACTCAGTATACTGCTGATATTTTCATTTAAAGGCGATTGAACGGCAAGCAATGAGATGTAACTACCGACTATACTTAGCTCAAGAACATCTAAAACAACCAAAATAAAATGATTTTAAATAATTTATTCTTACTTTTTCTTAGCAAGAATAAAGATTTATTAAGGTGTTTCATAATAGTAAATTTATGTAGAAATTAAAATTACTTAGTTCCGATACAACTTGTCATAACTTGTGCCAATGGATTGGTAGAGTATCTAAATTTGGAAAACCCTTTTCTGGAGCAATAACAATACTCTCTTTCTTTTCTCCCAAATAGGCGGCCCACCAATAGAATGTCCCATTGGAAATAATAAAATTATTACACAAACTCATAAGATAAAGATCTAGACTCGCTCCTTTTTTACTCATAACTGGATTTATAAAAACTATATCCTTACTTGTGTATTTACTAAGAATTTTTTTTGCCCTAATAATGTTGGTACTAAATATAAAATACACTGGGCGATCAATTTCCTTCTCTAAAATCTTTATCGCCCTGTCATAGTAGTCGTCATTCATGACAGTATAATAACTCGAGGTGCTTGGCGTTTCTTCGTAAAATCTCATACCTATAGCTACTGAATTTTTTGATGATAGTATCTTACTTTTATAGCTTGAAATTGACAAATTATACTTATCTTTAAAATCAAATTTTTCCTTTAGAAGGGGCTTATATTTATCAAAATACATGTGTGATTGCCAATATCCTTCATAAAAAATACTATTTACATTGTCTATGTTTCTATAAGCATAAGCAGTCGAATATTTTTCAGTATGTGATATATTAAACGTTTTAACCACATACCAAAAAAATCTATTAGCAATGAAATACTTAGAAAATCTATTACTAATAAGTTCACTCTTAATATTATACGAACACAAGGCAAATTCACTCTTATATTCATCTCCCAAAGACCCAAAGCCACTAATATTATCTACCACTAATTGACTACTTCTATCATTAGATAAAGCCAATCCAAACGCATAAATAAACATCTGATTCCCTAGCCCACCAACCAATCTTACATATACTTTTTTCAAAATAAAATTCCTTTAACTTTCTAACAAAATTTTTATTAAAACTAAGCTTCTTTTACTAAATCAGTTTAGTTAATACGGCCAAAAATAGTAAAAATAGATCCTAGATTAATAATTTCATAATTGAAGTGAAAACAATCAAAAAAAATTAATTTACTTTAAGCACTTCGTATAATAAGCGAATTTCACTATTCAGGAATATTTGGCTATTTCCCACAAAAAATCCTTTTTCATGAAGATGGTCAGCATTCTTTAATTCGTTATATATCTCATAATCAAAAAACTTCATAACATCATTTCTTGTAAAGTTACCTGTAACAATCGGCCTACAATCAATATTATTTTCTTGTAGTTTATTGATCACATCTTTTCTTTTTAGACTTGAGCTTGGTTTAATAATTAAAGAAAACCCAAACCATGAGCTATTATCAATATCTTTTTGTATTAAAAAATCTGGATGATCTTTAAATAGCTCAACAAATAACTTTGCATTTTCTCGTCTTTGTTTTAAAAATGATGGGAGTTTTTTTAGTTGCTCTATACCAATAGCACCACTCATTTCAACAGGTCTCACATTATAGCCTGGCAATACAAATCTAAATGACTCCTCGAACCAATCATCACTTTTATTTGCAACATGATTTTCTTGAGGGAGGTTACGAGTCCAGCCGTGCGCTCTTAATGAGAGTAACACATGATAAAGTTCTTCATCATCAGTTGTTACAAACCCGCCTTCCATTGTCGCCATATGATGTGAGAAGAACATTGAAAATGTACCCATAACCCCAAATGTACCAGTTTGTTTTCCTTTGTATTCGGCACCCATTGATTCGCAGTTATCTTCAAAGATAAAAATATCTTTATCTTTGATAAAATCATTAATAACATCAAAATCATTTGGATTGCCAAGGAGATTTACCACCATAATCATCTTAGTATTACTTGTAATCGCAGACTCAAGTGCCTCTAGATCATAATTCAATGTATCTAGATCAATGTCAACAAATTTTAACTTTAGCCCGTATTGTTGTAATGGGAAGTAAGTGGTAGACCATGACACTGCCGGAACTATTACCTCATCACCTCTTTTAAGCATTGGATTTTTTGTATAAAAAAGCGCTGCAGTTGCAATTAAGTTAGCAGCCGATCCTGAACTAACCATGACACAATATTTTCTATTGATAAACTTAGCAAAATCTTGCTCAAATTGAGCAACACTATCATTCATGCTATAAATATCTCTATCAATGACTGATTGTATGGCTTGAAGCTCTTTATCATCCCAGGTGCTTGTGGCCAACGGATAACTGCTCATTTTTTTACCTCATTTAAAAAATACTCATAAGTTTTCTGAATACCTTGTTCAAGTGTGGTTTGGTAGTGCCAGCCAAATTCTTTTAGCCTAGTGTCATCAATTAACTTTTGTTGCATACCAATTGGTCGTGACAAATCATGAGCAAACTCTCCTTGATAGCCAACTACATCGGCTATTTTTTGATAGTATTCATTGATTGAATAGTCATGCCCTAGGCCAACATTAATATTTTGCGGCATTGCTTTGAAGTTATCAATAGCATAATATACAAAATCAGCAAAATCAGCTGCATACATAAATTCTCTTCTTGCTAAGCCATCACCCCAAATATCAATAGATTTAGAATTATTATTTTTAGCGTCATTAATCTTTTTAATAACAGCAGGAATCATATGAGAATGCTTAGGATCAAATTTGTCATACTTGCCGTATAAATTGCAAGGTATGACGGTTTTGTATAAAAAAGATTCATCTTCTCTATTTATATATTCGCAAAGCCTAGTGCTAGCCACTTTGGCAATAGCATAACCTTCATTGGTAGGCTCAAGTTCACCTTTTAAAATAAGGTCTTCTGATAATGGATTTTGAGCATCTCTTGGATACATACATGAGCTACTAAGATTCATAAACCGCTTCACTTCATGTGTTTTAGAGGCCATCAAGATATTAAGCCCCATTTGCATGTTGTCAACTAAGAACTTTACAGGCTTCGCCATATTGGCCTGAATGCCGCCAACAATACCAGCAGTGTGAATCACCATATCGGGATGATATATACTCATATATTTATCAATACTTGAAGGATTCAGCAAATTTAGCTCTTTGCTAGTTGGCGACAATATTTCATGCTTAGAAGCGGCAACATACTCAACAATGTTACTGCCAACCATGCCATGCGAACCTGTTATAAGGATTTTCATATCAAAATCTGGGCTGGTTATTCTTTGGTAATATGTAATTCATAACCATGCTCTTTTAATAAGGCATGGCGCTTAGCTTCTTTCAAATCCTCACGCACCATTTCAGCACACATTTCTTGTACAGTAATCTCTGGCACCCAGCCTAACTCGTCCTTAGCCTTTTTAGGACTGCCAAGTAATGTCTCAACCTCTGCTGGTCTAAAGTAACGTTTATCCACTCTAAAAACAACATCTCCAACCTTTAGTGCGGGCGCATCATCACCTTTAACAGATTGCACAATACCAACTTCATCGAGACCTTCACCTTCAAAACGTATACTAATACCCAACTCTAATGCAGACCATTCAATGAACTGGCGTACAGAGTATTGTAAGCCAGTGGCAATACAAAAATCATCAGGAGTTTCTTGTTGTAGCATCATCCATTGCATGCGAACATAGTCTTTAGCATGACCCCAATCACGTAGAGCGTTAATATTACCCATATACAAACACTCTTCTAAACCTTGAGCCATATTAGCAAGCCCTCTTGTGATTTTACGTGTCACAAAAGTCTCACCTCGTCTAGGGGACTCATGATTAAACAAAATACCGTTACAAGCATACATACCGTAAGATTCACGATAGTTAACCGTTATCCAATAAGCATACATTTTTGCTACTGCGTAAGGAGATCTTGGATGGAATGGCGTGGTCTCAGTTTGAGGGATTTCTTGAACCTCACCAAATAATTCTGAAGTTGATGCTTGATAAAAGCGAGTTTTCTTCTCCAGCCCTAAGAATCTAATTGCCTCTAAAAGTCTTAATGTGCCCATTGCAACAACATCAGCCGTATATTCTGGCGCTTCAAAACTAACTGCAACATGTGACTGTGCGGCTAAGTTGTACACCTCATCCGGCTCTACTTCTTTTAGTATTCGAGTTAGGTTTGAACTATCCGTTAAATCTCCATAGTGCAAATATAGGCTTAGATTTTTGTGATGTGGATCTTGAAAGATATGATCAATACGCTGGGTATTAAAAGATGATGCACGACGTTTAATGCCATGAACTTCATAGCCCTTTTCTAGCAAGAACTCTGCAAGATAAGAGCCATCTTGACCAGTAATTCCTGTTATTAATGCTACTTTCTTATTTTCCATGTTTAGCCTCTAAAATAATCTTTGACATATTTATGCACTTGTTTACTCTTTAATAATTTACTAACAGTGAACCATTGGTATTCATTGTGCTGCTCAATCGGAAGGTTTAAAACCTCTTCCACCTCATATTCATAAGCAAGATTTACATAATGTGTCGATACATTTTCATACATACTATTATCATAAAAATGCTCGAACACGCCAATAAATTCTGGTGTATATTTTAAATTAATATTGAGTTCATATAGAGCCACTCTTGTCATTGTATTGTTAATGGTTTCATTCTTGTTAATTCTACCACCAATTGAAAAGAAACAACCTTGTGCAGGTTTGTTCACCCTTCTTCCTAACAAAACTTTATTATCTTTCTTTAGTAAAATATCAATAGAGACTAATGGGGCTGAATCAACAACGGTTTTAAATATTTGATTGTCCAACATTAATCTTTAACTCTGCCGTAAATATCTTCAAATCTTACAATGTCATCTTCACCTAGATAAGCACCGCTTTGTATTTCAATAATCTCTAGCTGCTCATTAGTTCGATTCTCAAGTGCATGTGTTACGCCTAGTGGAATATAAGTTGATTCACCTTCTGCTAATGTGAGCACATCTTCTCCATTAATGGCTGTGGCTATACCACTTACAACCACCCAATGCTCTGCGCGTTTGTGATGCATCTGCAGTGAAAGCTTCGCTCCTGGATTAATGTGCAATCTTTTCACCTGGAAATGCACCCCCATTTCAACAGAATCGTACCAACCCCATGGGCGGTAAACTTTACGATGCGCACCACCTTCATCACGACCATTAGCTTGCAAAGACTCAACAATACCCTTAACCTCTTGTGCTTTATCTTGCGTAGCAATGAAGGTCGCATCGGGTGTATCAACAACAATTAAATTATCAACACCAATGACAGCAACCATGTGATGGTTAGCATTGATATAAGTATTGGTAGTGTCTTGGATAATAACGTCGCCCTTGACTACGTTGCCATTGTTATCCTTTGTGCCGATATCATAAAGAGCAGACCATGAGCCAATATCATTCCATTGTGCATCGAGTGGCACGACAACGACGTTGTTAGATTTCTCCATAAGGGCATAATCAATAGAATCAGATGGTGATGATTCAAAGGTTTGCCCATCTAACCTAATAAAGTCAAGATCACGTAGTGCACTATCAACAGAATTATTAACAGCATTAACGATATCAGGCGAATAAGTAGTTAGCTCATCAATTAGGACGTCCGCCTTAAACATAAACATGCCAGAGTTCCAGAGATAATTACCCTGTTCTAAATAAAACTCTGCAGTTTTTAAATCTGGTTTTTCAACAAATTCTTCGACCTTGTAAGCACCATCGTTATTAGTCTTAGATGATTTAATGTAGCCATAACCAGTATTAGCATCTGTTGGTACAATACCAAAGGTAACTAGCTTTCCATCTTGCGCTTGTTCATTTGCGATATTAATTGCAGTATGGAATGCATTAATGTCTTGAATAACGTGATCAGCTGACAATACTAACAACACTGCATCGTCTGAAGTTTTAAGTGATTGTAGTGACGCTGCTGCAATTGCTGGTGCTGTATTTCTGCCAATAGGCTCTAACAATATCGTTGGATTAGTTATGTTAATTTGTTGGCATTGTTCTGCTACTAAAAAACGATGATCGGCATTACAAACAATAATTGGATCTGCAAGGTTATCTAAACCCTCTAGACGCAATATAGTCTCTTGCAACATAGTGTTATCGCCCACCAATGGTAAATATTGCTTAGGGTATTGCTTGCGTGAAAGTGGCCAGAGGCGTGTGCCTGAGCCACCTGAAAGAATGACTGGAATTATTTTCATAACGATTCCTCGTCTATGTCTTTTGCCTCTTGCCTTAAACTCTCAATTTCTTGTTTTAGTGCATCGTATTCTTGAGTTTTTATTCTTATAAAGTCCAAAGTAAGCTTTGCTTTTTCTTCTACTCCCTTTGGCGTTAGTAGGTACGAGTATTGGATTTTATTTTTATTATTTCTAAAATTATTGACCTTTATAAGGCCTTTTTCAATGAGGCTTTTGATGCAATAGTTGACTTTACCAAGACTAACACCTAAGTTATTAGATAGTTGCCTTTGAGTGGAGCGCGAGTCTTGTTCTAAAGATTTTAAAATTTGATATTGATTCTGTTTTTTAGACACTCTACCATTTTGCTGAACATAGTAAATTTATATCCAGCCTTATTTATAATATGGTTCATTATATAACAGCGTTCAATAGTTGAACAAATAAATTAACAAGCTTAATTAAATTATGTTTTGTTGTTTGGCAAAATAATTAGTTGCTGTAACAAAACCTTTAACACTTCCGCAATCAAACCTCGTTCCTTGAAACTTATAAGCAATGACTTTGCCCTGCTTGGCGAGTGCCATAAGTGCATCCGTAATTTGAATCTCTCCATTTTTATCAGGGCTGGTGTCTTCAAGTACATTAAAGATTTCTGGGGTTAGGATATAACGACCAATAATAGCCAAGTTGGTTGGCGCTTCTTCTGGGCTGGGCTTTTCAACCATGCTTTTAACTCGATAAGCATCGTTAGAGTCCTCTAATAACTCGCCATCAATCACGCCGTATTTATCAACTTCTGTCATTGGCACTTCTTCAATCGCTACAATGCAGTGATCTGGGTGCTGCTGATAAAGCTTTGTCATCTGTGTGAGTACAGAATCACCCTTATTAGTACATAGATCATCTGGCAGAATGACGGCAAATGGTTCGTTACCAATCAGTGGTTTGCCAGTATAGATGGCATGTCCAAGACCTAACATCTCTTGCTGCTCAATATAAGTAAAATCGCACTCACTTGATGCATGATTGACCTCATCTAGTAAAGATTCTTTAGCTGTGTCTTTTATGCTGGCTTCAATATCTGCATGCGGCTTGAAATGGTTTTCAATGGCTTGCTTATACTTACTGGTAACCATGGCCATGGTGGTCATTCCAGCGCTCATGGCCTCTTCCACGCCGTACTGAATCAGTGGCTTAGTAAGAATTGGCAACATCTCTTTAGGGATGGCTTTAGTGGCTGGTAAAAAGCGCGTGCCATAGCCCGCCACTGGAAAAAGACATTTATTAATGATACTCATAGTTTATCTTTGAAATTTTTCAGCTAAGTTAATTTTGCTATATTCAACGCCTGGCTGATCATAAGTGTTGATTTGTAAGAATGCGCCGATGCAGGATACTAAGAGTTGGTAGCTAAACATGATTTTAGCGATATTGTACTCATCGACAGTGCGAATAGAAATTACGTCGCAAGGGATATCATCTTGTTCTTCAATTGACTGAATGGTTGCATCAGCTTGCATGTTTAACAGATCATTAAAACTGTAGCCTTCTGCATATCCGCAAGCCAAACCATCAAACTTATTAGCCGTGTCTTTTGGAATAATGCTACTATCTTTAAGATCGTTAATCTTGATAAAAGTAACGGTTTTATCCCTCACACCGTCCATGATCATTTGTAAAAAACTATGCTGGTCAACTGGACCAACCAGGCCAACAGGCGTAAGCGCTTGGCGAGTGCCGTTAATATTGATCTTGCCCAGGCTCTCCGCCCAAAGTTGCACATACCATTTGTTCAGGCTTTCTAATAGAGATGAATAAGAAAAAACAACATTAATATTAAATCTGTTTTTGTTCTCAACTAAAAATCTGGCTTTTCTGATAATAGGCTTGTAGTAACCTGTTTGCTCAAAAAAACTATCAGACACGCGCTTACAGCCATTCAGCAGGTTATCGATATCAACACCCACCATGGCTAGTGGCACTAAGCCCACTACACTAAACGCAGAGAAACGCCCACCTATATCCTCAGCCAAATCAAAGGATTTGATGTTGTTGTCATTGGCAAATTGTGTGAGATTGCTTTTAGCTTCAGAAATGATGGTGCAGTTAGTGCTATTAATTTCCACCAGAGAATTGAGATATTTAAACAAGCTCAAGGTTTCAATGGTATTGCCTGATTTAGAAATAACTACAAATTGAGCATCATTCAAATCTACTTTTTTTAAACAGAGTTTAATTTTAAGCGGGTCAATCGTTTCCAAAAAAAGCAAATCTTTGGTGTAATTGTTAGATGACAATAAAAACTCATAAATTGCTCGTGCACCGAGGCTGGATCCACCAATACCCAAAACGATGATGTGCTTTTTATTAATGCTTTGTGCATAGTCTTTAATCTCAGCTGTATCTTGATATGGCAAATTGTAGTAGCCAATCTCTTCACGCTCGTTTTTTATCCTTTCAAAAATCTCAGTATTTGATTTGATTTGATAGAAATTTTTAGAGTATTCCATAGGTGATATTAAGCGTATCAGATTAAGTTGATTATACTGAGCATAACCTTGATGAATGTGTAATTTTGAATGGGTTTTCGTTTAACATAGGAACATAGTATTTAACTCAGTATGGCAATGGTATATAACGATATTAATTTTAATAATAAGGCAATTCTAATCACAGGTGGTGCAGGGTTTATTGGAAGCAACCTAGCTTTTTATTTTCAAGAAAATTATCCTGATTCTCAAGTAGTAGTTTTTGACTGTTTTAGGAGTGAGGCAACTTTTGCTAATGGCAATTTGCAAAGTTTTGGTCATTACAAAAATCTGATTGGTTTTACCGGTGATGTGGTCTGTGGCAATATCAATAGCAAAGCTGACTTAGCGTTATTAGATGATTATAAATTTGACTACATGTTCCATCAGGCAGCGATTTCAGACACACGTGTGTATGATCAAGAGATCGTTATGCAAACTAATGTTAATTCATTTTATGATTTGTTAAACAAAGCTAAAGATGATGATGCGGTGATGGTATATGCTAGCTCGGCAGCTACTTATGGCAGCTTACCATCGCCACAAACCGTAGGCATAGAGAACCCTGAAAACCCTTATGGATTTAGTAAGTATATGATGGATCAAATTGCGTATCGCTATAGTCGTGAAAATCCTGATATGACCATTGTTGGCCTCAAATTCTTTAACGTTTACGGACCGCGTGAATACTACAAGGCAAAAACCTCGTCTATGGTGATCCAACTAGGACACCAAATCTTAGACGGCAAAGCGCCGACTCTGTTTGAAGGTTCTGACCAGATATTGCGTGACTTCATCAACATCGAAGACGTAGTACAAGCCAACATCAAAGCCTGCAATCCAAAACAAAACGGCACTTATAATGTTGGCACCAGCACCCCTAGAAGTTTTCAAGCTATTGCTGACATCCTGCAAACAGAGCTTGGTACTGACTTAGGAAATGAATACATTCCCAACCCTTATGATGGCTATCAGATGCATACCCAGGCTGACATTAGCACCTCACAAACCAACCTAGGCTTTGAGCCAGTCGTTAGTTTAGAGGAAGGTATCAAGGCATACATCTCTGACATTAAACGCTTACATGGCACTGACATCACATGATTGATTTGCAAGGAAAATCGCCAAAACTATTAGTCATTGGTGATTTGATGATCGATCATTACCTTTGGGGTTCGTGCGAGCGTATTTCTCCTGAGGCCCCGGTACAGGTGGTGAATGTTAAAAGTGAAAGTGCAGTATTGGGTGGTGCTGGTAATGTGATTAATAATTTAAGCGCACTCGGTGCACAAGTAGATGTTATTAGTGTGATTGGTGGTTGTGAGATATCCGACGAGCTAAAAGATTTGCTAAAAAATATTAATGTTGGTGCTCAATATTTAATTACTCAAAAAGATCGAATCACCAGTAAGAAAAGTAGAATTATTGCCGCTCAGCAGCAAGTGGTTAGATATGATAGAGAAAGTACTGACGAGATTAGTGGTAAATCGCAAAAAATCATACTCGCCTCTTTTGAAAAAATCGTTGCTAATTATGATGCAGTACTGTTATCTGATTACGGCAAAGGTGTCTTAACAACTGAGTTAACTCAATCATTGATTGCTATTGCTAACAAAAATAACAAGAAAGTATTAGTTGACCCAAAAGGATTGGATTATTCCAAATACAAAGGCGCTTATCTACTCACACCAAACAAAAAAGAAGCAAGTGAAGCAATGCAAGTCAATATCAAAGATGACGAAAGCCTTACACAAGCCATCACTAAATTAAAAACTGAGTGCGATTTAGATGTCTCACTCATTACCCTTAGCGAACAAGGGGTGGCAATTTATGACGACAGATTACGCACGCACCCTACTGTTGCTAGAGAGGTGTATGACGTTACTGGTGCGGGCGATACGGTGCTAGCATCGCTAGGTTTTGCTTTAGCATGTGGTGTTGATATTGATGATGCCGTAGAGTTCTCCAATCTAGCAGCAGGTGTAGTGGTGGGTAAAATTGGCTCTGCTACCGCGACACTCAATGAAATTATCGAATATGAATCAAGCCTTAATAAATCCACCAGCGATGAGCATATTAAAACCTTAAGTGATATTACCACGCTCAGTGAAGAGCTAAAAGCCAGAAATAAGAAAATTATTTTTACCAATGGCTGTTTTGACATACTGCATGCAGGGCATGTACGCTATTTAGAAACCGCAAAAAGTTATGGCGATGTGTTAATCCTAGGGCTTAATTCAGATCGTTCTGTTAAAGCCTTAAAAGGAGAAAATCGTCCGATTAACACACAACTGGATAGAGCCTATATATTGGCGGCACTTGAAGCGGTGGATTATGTAGTCGTATTTGATGAAGACACACCTTATAACCTGATCAAAGCAGTACAACCCCATACCTTAGTTAAAGGTGGCGACTATGAAGGCAAAGAAGTAGTCGGACAAGATATTGCTGACGAGCTAAAACTAGTGCAATTTGTAGATGGTAAGAGCACCACTAAAACTATTGAGAAAATACAAAAATCATGAAATCGATTATTGAAAACGAATTTACTGAACATTTAAAAGTAGCGCAAAAAATATCCAATATAACGGACCAAGTAGAAACCGCTGCACAGCTGTGTATTGATAGCCTTCAAAACGGTGGAAAAATTCTAATATTTGGCAATGGTGGCTCCGCGGCCGACGCTCAACATATTGCCGCTGAATTAGTTGGAAGATACAAAGTAGAGCGTAAAGGTTTGCCTGCTATTGCGCTCACCACTGATACCTCAGCACTCACCTCAATTGGCAATGATTATGGCTACAATCGCGTATTTGACCGCCAAGTAGAGGCTTTAGCTAATGAAGGTGATGTAGTTATTGGTATTAGTACTGGTGGCAGTAGTGGCAATGTGATTAGTGGACTGCAATTTGCAAAAGAATTAGGTTGTAAACTTATTGGCTTTAGTGGTCGAGATGGTGGCGAGATGAATACTTTGTGTGATGTTAATTTAGTAGTTCCCGCTGAAGACACGCCACGAATTCAAGAAATGCATATTGTGATTGGACATACGATTTGTCATTTAATTGATTTAACTTTTAAGGATTAATTTAAGCCTTTCACAGCCTTAAGTACTTCTGTTGCACTAATAAATTTCATGCAATTATGATGTTTCAATGGACAAGTGCGCTTCATGCAAGGCTGGCAGTCTAAATTCTTTTTAACGATAATACTCTTATCATTCATCCATTGCGATGTTTCATCATCTTTTGTTGGGCCAAAAATAGCTACAGTTGGTACTTGAAATGCCGCAGCAACATGCATCGGGCCACTATCACCAGTGATGAATAAATCTACATTTGAGATATTTTTAATCAGCTCTGGAATGGTTGTTTTTCCCGCAATATTTCGATAATTATTGACCCCACTTTGAATTAGTGATTTTTCAATATCTAATGCAATATTGACCTCGCCCGGCCCGCCAAAAATAACGATATCATATTGCTTGGACAGCTTACTAGCAACCTTGGCAAACTCCTCAGGATACCAACGTTTAGCGCTGCCGTATGATGCACCCGGATTAATACCCAGGAGCGACTTCTGACTAACACTTGAAGATTGGTTCTGTGTATAAATCTTTAATTTTCCAGGGCTTGAATCAATACCTAAACCATCATTAATAAAGTCATTATATTTTTTGACCTGATGACAATTGGTATATTTATTTTTATCAAACTGATACTTATTTTCAGCTGATATGAAAAATTTCAGAAATTTTGAACGTATCGAGCTTCGAAATGAGAAAAATGCATCAAACCTCCCTAAACTTTTTGCATTTTTATACAAAACACTATATTTCTTATCTAAAACGACTGTCTTTACTGCTTTTGGATGATTTTTCATTGCTTCAATCGATACAAAAGAGCCGATAAAGGTCATTTCTACATCATTATAAAAATTTACGATATTTTCAATCGCAGGTGTTGCCATAACGCAATCACCTAGCCAAGTTGGAAGCTCAATTAATATTTTCATAATGGTTCATTATAAGTGTAGAGTTGAATATATTTGATATAATCGATCAATGCAACAAAAACCTATTCCTATTCTAATGTATCACAGCATTGCTACCATGCCAAAAGGCACCATAATGCGCAGTTTACACGTGCCACCAAAATTGTTTAGACTACAAATGTGGCTATTAAAAATATTAGGGTTTAAAGGATTGAGCATGAGTGACTTACAGCCCTACTTAACAGGAAAAAAACAGGGTAAAGTTGTTGGGATTACTTTTGATGATGGCTTTAAGAACAACTTAACTCATGCATTATCCATTTTACAAAAATTCAACTTTAGCGCCACTTGCTATATTATTAGTCAAAATATTGGTGGTATTAATCACTGGGATCTTGACAAAGGCATCCCAGAAAACCCATTGATGGACGAAAACGAAGTTAAACAGTGGATTAATGGTGGTATGGAGATAGGGTCGCATACTCAAAATCATGTGCGTCTTGCTGAGAGCGATATAGAAACAGCTAATAAAGAAATCACACAATCTAAGCTTGACCTTGAAAATCAATTCGACTGTTCTGTTGAACATTTTTGCTATCCTTACGGCAGCTACAATAATAAAATTGTAGATATGACTAAAAGATCTGGTTATAACACTGCAACAACTGTTAACCGTGGTCGTGCCAAATCTGGTGACAATTTATTAACCTTACCAAGAGTTCCAATTACACATCGCACTTTTTTTCATCTATTCATTATGAAAATTATTAGTCAATACGAAGACAACCATGGGTGATAAAAAACTAAGAATTGCTGTGCTGATTCGCAACTATAGTACCTCTGGTGGTGGTGCCGAACGGTACTGTGTAGAGTTAACCAATAGACTAAGTAAAATTCATGAAGTGCACGTGTTTTCACAACATAATTCTGAATCATCAGAAAGCATTACTTTTCATCAGATACCACAATGGCTTAAAAAACCAAGATATATCAACCAATTATTATTTTCATACCTAACCAAACGTGCCACAGATGGCAGGTTTGATATCGTGCATTCTCATGACATGGCGACACATGCCAATATTTACACGCTACATGTACCTTGCGTACGAACCAAGTGGGCTCAAGCTAAAGGATTAAAAAAAATACTGCGCTGGGCAAACACATTGTTAAGTCCTAGGAAAATGGCGTACTTATGGCTAGAAAATAAGGAAATGCAAGTATTACCTAATCGGCATTTTATTAGCGTTTCTGAATACTTATCTCGTAACATTCTAGAAAGCTACCCTAGGCTTAATGATCACATTACTATCGCCCACCCTGGTATTGAGATACAAGCAACGAACGACAAAGTAATTGCTGAATTGCGTAAAAATTTTAGGGAAAAACACAGAATTCCAACCTCTGCATTCATATTGCTATTTGTTGCTCATGGATTTAAGAGAAAGGGTTTGCCGGCCATTATCAAGGCATTAGAAATTTTAAACAATAAAAATATTCATATTGTCGTTGCGGGCAGTGGCAATCCAAAAGATATTCAAATAAATTCTCCTACAGTTCAAAACAATACTCACTTTATTGGTGTTGTTGAGAATATGAGCGAACTCTATCCGATGGCTGATACTCTTATCCATCCTACACTTGGCGATACTTATGGCATGGTTGTGTTGGAGGCAATGTCTCACAAACTACCCGTTATTGTAAGTAGCGCCAAGCACTGTGGATTTAGTGAGCATTTGGACAGTAACGAGGCTATCATTCTTAACAACCCAACAGACTCACAAGAAATATCAATAGGCATTCAAACGCTAACTAACCAATTAGAATTACGCAATAAAATTTCAGAAAATGGATTTAAAAAGTCTCAAGCAATAAACTGGAAAAATACAACAAATAAAACACTTAATGCTTATAAAAAAATATTATGAATAGTAAATACGAAAAAGTTAGTTGCCCTACATGTGGCATAGACACAAAGAAAAAGTTGGTACATAAAAGAGATGATGGCATTGGATTTTATAAATGCTTGCAATGCAATATTGAATACGCGTCACCCAGGCTTGTTGAGAAAGAATTGCTAAAGCTTTACGAGGGCGATGATTGGAAAGACTTATCTAAGTACGACGATTGGACTTATGAAAATTGGAAAAATAATAAAGAATTTCATTATTACTTAGTGCAAGAAAATAGCAATCTTGTAAAAAAGTTTTTAAATAAAGGCTCATCTGTTTTGGATGTTGGCTGTGATATTGGATTAACTGTTAAGTTACTAGAAGAGAATGGATATTATTCTGAAGGGGTTGAAATAAGCTCTGTTGGCGCAAAGATTGCCAAAGAAAAAACTGGCATTACAGTCCATAATATGCAATTAGGGGACTATCAGTCAGATATTAAATATGACGGCGTTTTATTACTGGATGTTTTAGAACACCTCTATGACCCAATAAAGGTATTAACTGAATGTGGAGACCGTATAAAACAAGGTGGCTATATATTTATTCATGTACCACATCATGGCGGTATAAGCACTAGGTTTAAAAGATTCTTGCACAAAAAAGGATTAAAAAAAGGATACAAGCACTTTGGATTCCCTGCACATATCTATGCCTTCGACAGAAGAAGCTTAAAAGCTATCCTTACAAAATCAGGGTTTGAAACTGTGCATTATGAGTCATGGCCTAGCTCTATTACCAAGGGCAAAGTTAACTTTTTTAACTACATCTTTGTTCATATAATAAAAAAATTAGCATTGTCTGATTATATAATTTGTGTCGCAAAAAAGGTATGAATAAAATATCAGTTTCAATCATTACAAAAAATGAAGAATCGAACATTGAAAGATGCCTAGAGTCGATTAGATGGGCAGACGAAATTATTGTTGTAGACTCTGGGTCAGCTGACAAAACACTTGAGATTTGTCAAGCTTATCATTGCAAAATTATTGAGACTGAATGGTTAGGTTTTGGATTGACAAAACAAATTGGTGTTAATGCTGCTTCCAATGATTGGGTTTTATCGATTGACGCTGATGAAGAAGTTACTAGTGAATTAAAAAACAAAATTTTAGAATTAACTCAGTCAACAAAATTTCATGCATTTAATATTAAGCGAGTTTCTTATTATCTAAAGAAACGCATTAAATATTCTGGATGGCAGACTGATTACCCACTTAGACTCTTCAATAAACAATATGGTAATTTTAACGATGCTAGTGTTCATGAATCAGTAGTGATGGATAGCAAGAATGCATCTACCATTCAAGCTCTTTTATATCATTATCCATATCAATCTATCAGTAGTCATATTGGTAAGATCAATCTCTATACTCAACTAGGGGCGGAAAAATTATTCGACAAAGGAAAGAGAACAACCCTTTTATATGCGGTGCTTAGTGGTATTGTTAAATTTATAAAAATGTATCTTATAAAAAAAGGATTTCTTGATGGAAAAGAAGGCTTTATTCTGGCAGTATTATCTGGCTTTAGTTCTACATTAAAATACTTTAAGCTTTGGTCTCTATGGAGAGTTAAGTGAGGGTTTTACACATTGACACTGGACTTAAATGGCGAGGTGGCCAGCGTCAAGCATTAACCCTGCACAAAGGATTGGTAAATAAAAAAATAGAAAGCCTGTTTGTTTGTAACAATTCTGGAGAGGTGTATAGCTTGTGCGAGAAAAATAATGAACCATCATTTGCTGGCTTTAAATTTGAAAGTGAATTTTCTCGCAAAACAAAAAATGAAATACAAAAGATAGTTGAAGAATTTAAACCTACTATTATCCACTGCCATGACAGTCATTCAGCTAAGCTAGGTAGTCGTTTTCATAAATCTTGCACTATTTTCCATACAAGAAGAGTTTCATACCCCATTAAGTTTCTATCAAGATATTTTAAATATAGAAATATTGATGCCCACGTGTGTGTCAGTGAAGACATACGTAACTACATGAAACAATATTTCAGCAATACTTTTACTATTCACAGCTGTGTGGATATTAAACGATTTGATAGAATTGTTAATAAGACGATTTTTGATAAAAATGGCGATATAAACATAGTATACGTTGGCGCTTTTTCTAATCAAAAAGGTGTGGACGTACTTATCAAGGCGTTTTCAAATCTAACTAAAAATCATAACAATCTAATACTGCACCTTATTGGTGACGGCGAATTATTTCAGCCAATGAAAAGTTTGGCTAAATCTCTTGAAATTGATCATAACATTGTATTCTATGGCGCTAGAAAAGATGTTGAAGACTTCTATTTAAATAGTGATTACGTTGTATGTCCTTCCGTTAGTGGTGAAGGCTCAAGTGGTGTAATCAAAGAGGGTATGGCAGCTGGAAAAATTGTTATTACCAGTGATCTGACTGCAAATAAAGAGTTAATTGACAATGGTGTCAATGGCGTCATGTTTAAAACTGGTGATAGTAATGCATTAACAACGGCGCTAAACAAAGTTATAAATAAAGAAATCATTATAGATCACCAGAAAATTAAAGACAAAGTGTCGCTTTTTGATTGCTCTAACACTATTGAGCAATATATCGCTCTATATAAAAAAATATCCAGCAACAAGTAATTCGTTATGCTGTTTAATTCCTATATTTTTATATTTGCTTTTCTGCCTATCGTCCTACTAGGCTTTCACCTATCTTCCAAATATTTAAGTCAAACAAAAGTTTTGTTATGGCTTATTGTATCTTCGTTATTCTTTTATGGCTGGTGGAATGCATCTTATTTGGTTTTAATTACATTTTCTATTGGCTTTAACTATATTATTTCTTATTACTTAAGGAGTAACAAGGCAAAGGCAGCCTTGATATTGGGAATATTTGTCAATATCGCCATGTTGGGCTATTATAAATATGCAAACTTCTTTATAGAAAACCTTAATTACATTTCAAACAGTCATTATGCAATTGAAAATATCATTTTACCTTTAGCTATCTCCTTCTTTACCTTTCAGCAAATTACCTACCTAATCGATTCATATAAAGGCATCACGAAAGATCATGACTTTATTCATTATTGTTTATTTGTAACCTTTTTCCCTCAACTTATTGCCGGCCCTATTGTCCACCATAAGGAGATGCTGCCTCAGTTTCTAAAGAAAGAAAACATGGGGTTAAAGGTTAACAACGTATCTATCGGTCTAACTATTTTTCTAATCGGTTTGTTTAAAAAAGTTGTTATCGCAGATAGTATGGGCGCCCTAGCGACGCCAATATTTAGCTTAGCAGAGCAAGGGGTTGAGATAACCCTGCTTGAGGCCTGGGGTGCTGCTCTAGCCTATAGCTTGCAATTATATTTTGACTTCTCAGGTTATTCTGATATGGCAATCGGACTTGCAAGAATGTTTAATATTAAGCTTCCGGTCAATTTCTTTTCACCGTATAAGTCTAAAAATATAATTGAGTTTTGGAGAAGGTGGCACATTACTTTGTCTAACTTTTTGAAAGATTATATTTATATACCCTTAGGAGGCAACAAGAACGGAAAAATAAAACAATTAAGCAACTTGCTTATAACTATGCTAATTGGTGGCTTATGGCATGGTGCGGGCTGGACGTTCATTATATGGGGAGGCATGCATGGATTATTTTTAACAGTAAACCATCTATGGCTTAATTGGAAGGAACGAATTATTCCAAGTCAATATCTTGATAAGACCACAACAAGGCTAATTGCTTGGTTTATTACAATTCTAGCTCTTATTTTGTCTTGGGTTATTTTCCGTGCAGAAACCTTAAATGGTGCCATGACAATGTATAGTGCAATGTTTGGCTTTAACGGATTATCACTACCTAATAGCATTAACAATTTAGCCCCAGTCTTGCTATCTATTTTCCCTGATGCAAATATTATGACCAATGGTGTTGGAATATTTAGCGAAGGTAGCAATGATGCCAAGATCATAATAGCCTGCATAATAGTGCTTTATTTTCCCAACACCTTGGAATGGATGCACACCACCAATCCTGCATTAAATATAGGGAAATCACTCAAGAAAATATACAATTACAAGTTGTCGCACTGGGAACAAAACTCCAAGAACGCTAGATTCATGGCAATGATAGCGATAATCGTCATTCTTTCCCTTGGAGATGCGTCTGAATTTTTATACTTTCAGTTTTAAAAAATGAATAAAAATTACCTTAATCAATTCTTTAAATATTTTGCTTATTTGCTAATCATATGTATTGGTTTTTCTTGGTTTGCCATACAAAATAACCTACTGGGATTTACTTATACAGATTTAACAAATTATCAGTTATCTAAAATTGAGAATACTAACCATGTAGATATTGCTATTGTGGGTGATAGCTCTGCAGGAAATGCTATCGATGCAAATCTCCTTGGAAAGACGTTAAATAAAAAAGCAATTTCATTAGCATTAACCGGATCATTTGGCTATGGTGGATCTTATATTATGGCCAAAAAAGCAATACAAAAAGGTGCTAAAGAAATACTTGTAGTGCACACGGTAGATATGCCGACCAGACCAGTCTACTTAGACCATCGTGCCGGTGTATTTCTTATACGCTCATTTTCTGATTTGCTCAGTTTAACCGAAGGTATTCATCATGTTTTAGGTTTGTACCTAAGCAAAGATATTGTTACTACTGCCATCAAGCAAACATTTAAATATTTTTTCTCAAATATAGATGAAACTGAAAATAAACGATCAGATCCTAGAGAACACGACTATATTAAACAACACAAGAAAATTAATACTGAAAATATAGATATAAAAATAAATAGCTCATTAATTAATGAAAATAAACTTTATTACTTAAATAAACTAGCTGATTATTGTAAGAATCAAGGCGTTAAATGCTCCTATGCACATGGGCCTATACACCATTCATTCTGTAAAAATAATTCTGACTATTTATCAAAAGTTAATACTCTTATCAGCAACACTGGCATCAGCTTGTTATCTGAAAAACCCTACTGCATGAATAATAATGAAGTTGGTGATAGCGAGGATCACATACATCCTAATTATAAAAAAAAGTCCACAAAGGGCTATATAAACTTACTATCTCTATATAATCATTCTATTTAATTTTATAGAAAATGCTTATCATTTTAAATAGCTCAAAATTATTAATGTTTTCTCTCGTAGCGTATGTATTTTTTATACCCATTAGTACGGCTTTAATGAATCTTTTTTTATACCTTGCATTAATTCTTATCGTTCTCAGCAAAGATCTCATAAAAAATATAAAAGAATCTTGGAAAAATCATGCCTCAAAATTTAGCATTCTGTTTTTTCTATTTGTAATCCTTGGATCCTTGTGGTCTATAGGGAGTTATGAAGATATTATCGATGGCATATCGACTTATAAAAAATTTATTTTTATATTTCTAATGCTTCCTTTTTTGATTGAGAGGAAAAATAATGAACTACTTATAGATGCTTTTTTTATAAGTATGTCTTTTATATTATGCTTGGTTTATTTAATCTTTTTAGATATTATGCAACCCGTCAATATTCAGTTATATAAAGGGGTGTCTCTTCATGTGTCAGAAAGTGGTGGCTTCAAAACACACATTATTACAAATATATTGTTTGCATTCTTTGGTTTTATATCAATACACAGATTTTTTGACTCGAGTAAAGCTAGATACTTATTGCTAGGTCTTTTGGCGTTCTATTACTCAATATTTATCAATGATGGAACTACTGGTCAAATACTCTCTATATCTCTACTATCAATATTAATCATCCAAAAATATAGATATAAATCGGCATTAATATTACCTATAGCATTACTAGGAATTCTCGCCTATGGTGCAAGTAATAATAACACTTCAATTTACAGTGCTATTAATAAAATACAAACTGGGCTAGGAGACTTTGAATCTGGAGCTGCTGTTAAGTCTGTTGACGTACGTTTAGCAATGTTCACCAATGGACTTATAATTGCTGGAGAGAGCCCATGGATAGGAACAGGAACAGGGTCAATTAATCAATCTCATATTAACAATTTAGACAAGCTTCCTTCTACTTTTGAACATCGATCAAAAACAACAAACCCACACTCTGAATATTTATCAATTGCTATCCAGTATGGCTTGTTAGGATTGCTCCTGTATCTATTTTTCATCTATAAGTTATTTGAACACACTAGAAAACTCCCAAATAATTTTTATAAGAATAGCGCACAAGGGTTATTAATATTAATTCTTATTGGATCTTTAGGGTCATCCATTATTACAGATTCTGGTGAAGGTCATTTTATAATGTTATTTATTGCCATACTGTTTGCACCATTAACAAATCAAGAAATATTAAAGAATGACCGGCCTTAATTCTTTAATAAAAAAACCACTTTTTTGGCTATTTGCTTATTTAGTAGTTCATTTTTTAATTAGAGTATTATTTAGCCAAACTTTGCAGGTTGATGATGCAGAGCAAATTAGACATTCACAAGAATTACTTCTGGGCTATCCAATTCCTCAGCCACCTTTGTATAGTTGGCTTAGTTGGATTATGTTTCAAATTTTTGGCACAGGGCTGCTTGCATTAACACTTTTAAAATACACAATAATTTCATTAACCTTTTGGCTCACTTGGCTTGTATCTGGACAGTTGTTTCAACACCTGCAGACTCGCTATATAGCAACATTTTCTTATTTGTTAATGCCGTCATTTGCATGGCATATGCATCAAGGATTTACCCATACGATTCTGTTGGGGTTTGGCATTATTCTATCATTGCACGCCCTATTACTACTTAAAAACAATAACTCTATTAAAAATTACCTGTATTTAGGACTAGCATTAGGTATTGGCCTTATGGGCAAATACAGTTTTTTGTTGTTTATGATTCCACTGCTTATTTCAGCTATTTCTATAGCTTCATTTAGAAAGGTAATTACTGATCAAAAAATATTGCTGAGCATTGGAATTTTTATACTGATAATCGGGCCGCACGTTTATTGGCTAACTCAACATTATCAAGAGATATTTTTATCAATCGATCAAAAACTAAAAGTAACGAGTGACAATTTATTCCTTGATCGGATAAAATCTGTCGGACAATTTACTGGAGCTGCTATCGCTTTTGTCGTACCCTTTTTGTTAATATTTATTATTAATTCTTGGAGAAAAATATTTAATATTGATAAGCAAGCTTCAAAAGACGACTCATCACAATTATTAAATAGATTCTTTTTAATAATTCTTGGTTCGGTTGTCTTGTTAGCAATTTTTGTAAGCATGCCGCATTTTAAAGTGCGCTGGTTTCATCCTTTAATGATGATATTTCCTTTGTGGATATTAGCCAGAATTGAAAGGAAGACGTTGCTATCAAAATCAATTATGCGCTGGTTTGCTGTCATTACGATCATTTTTACTGTTCTAATATTATTAATTCGTATTGCGCAAGTGACTATAGGTCCGGAGCTTGGCCAATATGGGCGACTTAATCGTCCAATTGTCGAAACATTTGATAAGCTGCCAGAATCTACTATAAAAGACTCGATTATAAAAACTGAAGATGAATTTATAGGCTCGCACCTATTGTCACATTATCAGAAGCACAATGTTATTGTTAAAAGTAGAAATTTTAGAAAAAAACACCACAAAGAACCGACTCAATGCTTGTGGCTCTGGGACGATGACACGCCGTACACAGCACCCAATATTGTCAATATATCAAAATCTGGAAAGATTGAAACCCATGTGGCTGAATTTAAATACACTTTGTTTTATGCACTTAGCTCAAAACAAGAGTGTAACTAGGAGCCTTCTAATGCTTCTTTTCGAATCAACATAAGATTGCGCACATAAACGAACAAGCCCATGCCCTGCCCCATAATAAATACTGGGTCTTGTCTGAGAATTGCATAGGTTAAGAGTGTCAATCCACCGGCTAAACTAAAATACCAAAATGCATGAGGAATGATGCTTTTTTTATGCTTCTCGCTGTAAATCCACTGAATTAAAAAACGCATTGAGAAAAGTGCTTGGCCTAAAAAACCAAGTACTAGCCATGAAGTTGGAATGTCTTGCATTTAAAGCTCCTGCATATCGGTAAGTCGTGCACGATTTTGTAACCAACGCACCCCTAAAATATCAACTATACCAACCCAGAGTCTATTGTGAAATCCATACTTTGAGAGGCCACGTTGGCGATGACGGTGATTAACCTCAACTGATACCACGCGCCCACCTTGACGCTGGAAAAGTGCCGGGATGTAGCGATGCATATGATCGAAGTATGGCAACGCTAGAAAACTATCACGGGAAAAAACCTTAAGCCCACAACCTGTATCAGGCGTTCCGTCCCTTAATAATTTATCACGTATGCTATTGGCATATTTAGAGGATATGCGCTTTAACCAAGTATCTTTACGTTTTTTGCGATAACCAGCCACTACCAGCCAAGGGTCTAAATTCTGATTAACCAGCTCATTATATAAATTTGGAATATCAGCTGGATCATTTTGACCATCGCCATCCAGTGTGGCAATCCAATTTGAATTAGCATGTTGCACACCTGTTCGCACTGCTGTTGACTGGCCACTATTTTGTAAATGCTTAATAACCCTAAGCGTTGGCAGATCTTTTTTGATCTTTAACAAAACTTCAAGCGTTTTGTCTGTACTGCCATCATCCACTACAATAATCTCATGCTGGTATTTTTTAACAAGTGCTTGTGTAATCTCTTCAATCAGAATGTCAATACTCTCTTCTTCATTGCAAACTGGGATAACAACAGATAAATCCATAGGTCGTTAGGTATGAGTAAAAATTAGCATTATACTACCTTAACTTAAAATTAACTTTAGACAAAAAACCATATGCCAATTAAAACTGTTTTTCTAGATCGGGATGGAGTAATCAACAAGGAGGTTGGATATCTACACAAAATACAAGACTTTGAGTTTATTAATGGCGTGTTTGAAGCATGCCTGTATTTTCAATCGCTAAATTATCAAATCATTGTTGTCACCAATCAGTCTGGTATTGGTCGTGGATATTATGACGAGAGTGATTTTCATGTTGTTAATAACTGGATGCTGGAGCAATTCAGAAATAAAGGGATTGAAATCTTAGACGTGTTCTTTTGTCCGCACGGACCAGATTTTAATTGCGATTGTCGCAAACCTAAGCCTGGCATGTTCAACCAAGCCAATGAAAAACATAATATTAATATGGAAAAATCCTGGATGGTTGGCGACAAAGAAGCGGACATACAAGCTGCTAATGCAGCTGGCGTTCAGCATACTATTTTAGTGAAAAGTGGGCATGCAATTGATAAAGAGAACTCAAATGCATCATTTATTCTTGACTCAATTGAGCAAGCAAAAACTGTAATTAATAGTTAAATATTATTATATTCCTTATACCATGCCGCAAAATTCTCCACACCCTGCTTAACGCTCATACTCGGTTTGTAGTCAAACTGCTCAACTAAGTCATCTACATCTGCATAAGTATCTGGCACATCTCCAGGTTGTAGTGGCAGTAGTTCTTTTTCTGCAGTTTTTCCAAGTGATGTTTCTAATGCTTCAATATAATCCATTAGCTCTACTGGGTTGTTATTACCAATATTATAAACACGATATGGCGCGCTAGAGGTTGCTGGATCTGGATTGTTACTATCCCAATCAGGATTAGGTGGCGCAGGTCTATCTAGTATTCTAATAATACCTTCTACAATATCATCAATATAGGTGAAGTCTCTACGGTGTTTACCATAGTTAAACACCGTGATAGGCTCATCATTCATAATAGCTCTGGTGAACTTTTGCAGCGCCATGTCTGGCCTGTCGTACGGACCGTAAACTGTAAAAAATCTTAAGCCCGTAGTTGGTAAGTTGTACAAGTGCGAGTAGGTATGTGCCATGAGCTCATTGGCTTTCTTGGTAGCAGCATACAAACTTACTGGATGATTAACCGCTTCATGAGTAGAGAATGGTTGTTTAGTGTTAAGACCATAAGTAGAGCTTGATGATGCATAGACTAGGTGGTCCACTTTGTTGTGTCGACAACCCTCGAGAATGTGAGCAAAACCCACTAAGTTGGTATCAACATAAGCCAAAGGATTTTCAATAGAATATCTAACACCTGCTTGCGCGGCAAGATTTACCACACCTTCAAATTGCTCATCTTCAAACAGCTTAGCCATCGCTTCGCGATCTTCAAGGTTCATTCTAATATGGGTGTAGTTAGGATGATCAGCATGGCGTGCTAAGCGCGCTTCTTTTAAAGCAGGATCATAATAGTCATTGTGGTTATCAATACCTATTACCGCATCACCTCTATCAAGTAGTCTAATTGAGAGTGCTGATCCAATAAATCCAGCCGAACCTGTTACTAATATTTTCATATGGTTATTCTTTTTTTAATTTATTGTTTTACTACTGCTTGTTTAACTAATCCGAGTTAAACAAATCCCTTGTATAAACTTTATCTTTTGCGTCTTGCAATTCATCTACCATTCTATTGGCAACAATCACATCGCTTATTTGCTTAAACTCTTCTAAGTTGCTAATTACTCTTGAATGAAAGAACTCACTCTCACCCTGCTCTGACAATACAGGTTCGTATATGACCACCTCAATACCTTTGGCCTTAACGCGTTTCATAATACCTTGAATGGAAGATGCTCTAAAGTTATCAGAGCCAGACTTCATGATAAGTCTATGCACGCCAACAACCTTCGGTTGTTTGGCAATGATAGAGTCTGCAATAAAATCTTTTCTAGTAGAATTAGCATCAACAATGGCACTAATGAGTGCATTGGGAACATCTTTGTAGTTGGCTTTAAGCTGTTTAGTGTCTTTTGGCAAGCAATAACCACCATAACCAAAACTAGGATTGTTGTAATGACTGCCAATTCTTGGATCAAGCCCTACACCCTCGATGATTTGTTTTGAATCTAGATTATGTGCTTCAGCGTACGAATCTAACTCATTAAAGTATGAGACCCTCATAGCAAGGTAAGTATTGCTAAAAAGTTTGACCGCTTCTGCTTCAGTAGAATGCGTAAATAGAACATCGATATCTTCTTTTATAGCGCCTTCTTGCAGAAGGCCTGCAAATACCCTAGCTCTATCTGATATCTCGCCCACAATAATGCGTGATGGATATAGATTGTCACGAAGTGCAAGACCTTCCCTTAAAAACTCTGGCGAGAAAATGATATTATCAATATTAAGTTTGTCTTTAATGCTTTGTGTATAGCCAACTGGTACGGTTGACTTGATAATCATAACTGCACTAGGATTAATATCCAGCACATCTTGTATAACCGCCTCAACAGATGAAGTATTAAAGTAGTTATTAGTAGTGTCGTAATCAGTGGGTGTGGCAATAATGACGAAGTCCGCATCTTTATAAGCAAACTCTTTGTCTAGAGTTGCTGTAAAGTTAAGGTCTTTATTAGCTAGAAAATCTTCTATCTCAGCATCAACGATAGGGGGTATTTTATTATTAAGTTGTTCAATCTTTTCAGGAATGATATCAAGAGCAATGACTTCATGATTTTGAGACAACAACATGGCATTGGAAAGGCCAACGTAGCCAGTTCCGGCTATGGTGATTTTCATGATTTATCCTTAAATAGTAATTCTTGGGTTATTTTAACAATATCGTCCACTTTGATTGCTTTAATTGAAAAATCATGCTTATCAATCTTATAAGGGTTGACTGCCGACTCAGATTCAATAATTTTGTTAATATTTGTTGTGTACGTATTACGATATCCTGGCGTTGAACCAAATAGCGTAATAGAAGGAATGTTGTGCGCCCAAGCCATATGAGTTGGACCTGTATCCCCACCAATTACTACATCTACCTGTGAAATAACTAACTTTAGCTCATCAAGTGTTAATTTGTTAGAAATGCTTACGTTTTTGGAACTAGATTGTATCTGTTCTGCCATTAATTTTTCTTCTGAATTACCCCATAAAATCACAATATTTGCATCAAGCTTGTTAGCCAATTGAATGTATTTTTCTACGGGATAAATTTTAGACTTAAACGAGGCGCCTGGAATAAAGGCTATATTTGGCTTCCGAGTGTCAATAGGAGTAATTTTAGAATTGGAGCAAATGAATGGTTTTTTATCTAAGATATCAACATGCGAAATATTAAAACCCAAAGCTTTTGAAACAACAAATACATTGCGTTTAATAATATTTTCAGAATAATCAATACGGCAAGTATCTGTATAAAATTTAGCAGCAAACGACTCTCTTAAAGAATTTTTATCAAAACCAAATCGCTTACTTGCTGGAATGAAGCGCGCAACAATGGCTGATTTAATCAAGCCTTGTGCATCAATAACCACATCGTATTTTGGCAATTTTTTCAGCTTGCTAACTTCTTGAAAAAGCAACTTTAATGATTTATTTTTTTTAGCCTTTTTGATATTAACGGTATGAATCTTATTAATATCTGGATTGTTTTCCAATATCGCCTTAAACCCTTCCTCAACAACCCAATCAATGGTTGAATTAGGTAAGTTTCTCTTAATAAATTGCAACACAATCATCGCATGAACAATATCACCAAGCGCTGAGAGTTTTACGATTGCAATTTTCATATTTAATGATTTTACTCTGTACATCGCACAATATATTAGTATGAGGGTTTAATGATATAATTTGCGCATTATTTTCCAAAAGCCTATCTATGAGTGACAATACCCCAGCAGAGACTACTAATTTTATTCGTAATCAGATCAATGATGATTTGGATTCTGGACTACATTCATCGATTCAAACGCGCTTCCCACCTGAACCAAACGGCTATTTACATATTGGTCATGCCAAATCCATTTGTCTTAATTTTGGTTTGGCACAGGATTATAGCGGCAAGTGTAATTTACGTTTTGATGATACCAATCCTGCCAAAGAAGATATAGAATTTGTGGATTCTATCAAGGCTGATGTTAAATGGCTGGGGTTTGAATGGGATGGCGAGATTCAATACAGCTCAAATTATTTTCCAAAATTTTACAACTATGCTATTGAGCTTATCAACAAAGGCTTGGCGTATGTGTGCTTCTTAAATGCTGAACAAACGCGTGAATACCGTGGCACCTTAAAAGAGCCTGGCAAGGCTAGCCCGTATCGTGAGACTTCTGCTGAAGAAAATTTAGAACTACTAGCCAAAATGAAAGACGGAAAATACTCCGAAGGTGAGTGTGTACTTCGAGCAAAGATTGATATGGCGAGCTCGTTTATGTGTATGCGTGATCCTGCACTATACCGCATTCGTTTTGATAAACATCATCAAACGGGTAATGAATGGCGCATTTATCCAATGTATGATTTTGCCCATTGTATTAGTGACGCAATTGAAGGCGTGACCCATTCGCTTTGCACGCTTGAATTTCAAAATAACCGACATTTATATGATTGGATTCTGGAGCACTTAGACGACTTTAACAATCCTAATCGCCCACATCAATATGAATTCTCGCGCCTTAATCTGGAATATACGGTGATGTCAAAGCGCAAACTTCAACAATTAGTAGAAGATAAACTAGTAGAAGGATGGAGCGATCCACGTATGCCAACAATTTCTGGTCTGCGTCGTCGTGGTTACACGCCAGCAAGCATTCGAGATTTTTCTGATCGCATTGGTATTTCTAAAGTTGACAGTATGACAGATATGAAAATACTAGAAGATTCTGTGCGTGACGACCTAAATATCGTAGCACAACGCACCATGGGTGTCATTGATCCAATACGGGTGATTATTGAGAATTATCCTGAAGACCAGATCGAAACCTTACAAGCACCTATTCATCCTCAAAATGAAGATATGGGCAAACGCGATATATTTTTTTCCAGAGAGCTTTTTATTGATAGAGCAGATTTTGAAGAAGTGGCACCCAATAAAAAATTCAAGCGCCTCGCTATTAACAAAGAAGTGCGCTTGCGTAATGCTTATGTGATTAACGCCACAACGTTTGATACCGATTTTGATGGCAATATTACCACTGTTTATGCTACTTACGATGCGGATACTTTGGGTAAAAACCCTGCCGACGGGCGTAAAGTGAAAGGTGTGATTCATTTTGTGGAAGCCACGAAAGCCTTGCGAGCTGAGTTTAGAATGTATGACCGCTTATTTACTTTGGAAAACCCAGGTAAGAATGATCATTTTGAACAGTTGATCAACCCTGAATCATTAGTAGTAACTTACGGCATGGTGGAGCCAACCATGACCAATGCCGAGCCTGAAGTCGCTTATCAGTTTGAACGTGAGGGTTATTTTTGCAGAGATAGTCAGTCGCCGAATGAAATTATTTTTAACAAAACAGTTAGCTTAAGAGATACTTGGAGCAACTAGCCTAGGTTTTTTAGCCAGTCTGACACGGTATCAATCTCATTGTATTTGGTTAGGTCAATTTGCAATGGCGTGACCGACACATAATGATTGGCAATAGCATGAAAGTCTGTGCCCACGCCATTATCCGCTTCTTTGCCATTTTCTCCAATCCAGTATAAAGATGAATCTTCTTTGTCTTGAATACTCGGCTCAGACATATGACGCTTTCCTAGACGAGTGGTTTGAAAGCCTTTAATCTGTTCAATAGGTACATCAGGTACATTAACATTCAACACCGTATCGTGCGATAATTGTGATGTGTGAATTTGGTTAATAACTTGCTGAGCAATCTTGCCCGCCGTTTCAAAATTTTCACCTTGCCAACTTGCTAAGGAAAATGCCACTGATGGCAAGCCTAAGAAGCGCCCTTCTATGGCGCCTGCGACCGTACCTGAATAAATAACATCATCACCCAAATTCGGGCCAAAATTAATACCAGTCACTACCAAATCAAACGTATCTTCTAAAAATCCACATAACGCTAAATGTACGCAATCACTTGGTGTGGCATCAATACTGTAGGTATTTGCATTGATCATGGTTGGTTTTAAAGGTTTGTTCAGCGTTAGAGAACTACTGGCCGCGGATTTGTTTTCATTCGGCGCCATCACTATCACTTCATGGCTCACCGATAAATACCGAACTAAAGTTTGAATGCCTTCAGATTGATAGCCATCATCGTTACTGATGAGGATTTTCATTTTGAAATATTTAAGATGATCTGATCTTTTTTAACACCAACTTTAACTGTGCCACCATTCACCAGCTTGCCAAACAATAACTCATCTGCTAGCGGCTTACGAATTTCTTTTTCAATCAAGCGTGACATTGGTCGTGCGCCCATTTGCGCATCATAGCCGTTAATCGCAAACCATTTTCTTGCTGCATCGGAAATAATGAGCGATACTTTTTTATCCTCTAAAGTGGCTTCAAGCTCAAATAAAAACTTATTAACCACATACACAATCGTATCTTTATTCAGTGAATTGAAATAAATCACCTCAGACAGGCGATTTCTAAATTCTGGAGTAAAGGTTTTTTTCAGCTCACCTTCATAATCTAGTGCATGATCTTGCTCACTAAAACCAATAGACGCACGCTGGACACTATGTGCGCCCACATTAGAAGTCATTACTAATATCACATTTCGAAAATCAATTTCTCGCCCATTGGCATCAGTCATCTTGCCGTTATCCATCACCTGCAAAAGGATATTAAATAAATCTGGATGCGCCTTTTCCACCTCATCTAGTAGCAATACAGCATATGGATTAGCATTGACCGCCTCCGTTAACAATCCACCTTCATCATAACCCACATAACCTGGAGGGGAGCCGATAAGCTTAGAAATAGAATGACGCTCCATATATTCACTCATGTCGAAACGCAATAATTTCACACCCATAAGGCGTGCCATCTGCTTGCAAATTTCGGTTTTTCCTACACCTGTTGGGCCAGCAAACAAGAACGAGCCCATGGTTTTGTCTTCTTGAGACAAGCCTGAACGCGCCAATTTGATTGCCGTTGAAAGGCTTTCTACAGCAGAATCTTGTCCAAATACACCCAGCTTAAGTTCTGCTGCTAAGTTTTTAAGTAATGACTTATCGTCATTTGTTACTTGGCGCGATGGAATGCGTGCTAGCTTCGCCACAATATTTTCAATATCGCTCACACCAATATTAATCTTGCGCTTAGATTTTGGCTGAATTTGTTGCAAAGCACCCACCTCGTCAATCACATCAATTGCCTTGTCTGGCAAGCGACGATCATTCATATAACGATGTGACAATTCCACTGCTGATTCAAGCGCTGCTGCTGAATATTTAACGTTATGATGGTCCTGATAATACCCTTTTAGGCCTTGTAGAATTTTAACCGTATCATTAACCGAAGGCTCTTCAATATCAATTTTCTGGAAACGGCGTGTGAGTGCATGGTCTTTTTCAAATACTTTGCGGAATTCTTCAATCGTGGTTGAACCCATGCATCTAAGCGACCCGTCTGCCAAAGCAGGTTTGAGTAAATTAGAAGCGTCGAGCGAACCGCCAGAAACACTTCCCGCACCAATCATAGTATGAATTTCATCAATAAACAAAATAGCGTGGGGGATTTTTTCTAATTCTGTTAAAACAGCTTTTAGACGCTTTTCAAAATCCCCTCGATATTTGGTACCAGCAATCAAAACACCAATGTCTAGGGAATAAATACTCGCTTCTTTTAAAACTTCTGGCACTTTACCATCTACAATTTTTTTGGCAATGCCTTCGGCAATAGCTGTTTTTCCAACGCCTGCTTGACCAACAAATAATGGGTTGTTTTTACGACGACGAGATAAAACCTGTACTGTGCGCAACACCTCTTCTTCTCGACCAAGTAATGGATCAATCTTCCCAGCTCTGGCTTTTTCACATAGGTTGGTCGTATATGTTTCAAGTGGAGATTTCTTGGATTTTTGTGTCTCAGACTCGATAGTAACACTATCTTCAAGCGCTTCAGGTTCTTGATTAGCAATGCCCTCCATTACTTCCAAACGAGAAATATTATTAAGCTTAAGCAAATACACCGCATGTGACTCTTTCTCAGACAGAATACTCACCAATACGTTCATCGCATATACAGTGTTTTTTTGCGCTGATTGCGCCTGATAAACACTACGCTGCAAAACTCTTTGAAAGCCAACTGTTGGCACAATATCTATCTCTGAGTCTTGCGCAATAAGTGGTGTGTGCGAGCCTATATATTCTTCCAACTCTTCGCGGATTTCATCGATATTAACGCGCTTATTACGCAGAAAAGTAACCACTTCATCGATGTTAAGCAAAGCCAGTAGTAAGTGCTCAACCGTGACAAACTCAAGGCGATTATTGCGCGCTTGGGTCATAATAAAATTAATTTCTTGTTGTAGTCCTGATTCAATCATAGTTTCTCTATTATAAATTAGTCGCTGAGTTCGCGCAAAACGCACATCAATGGTTGTTCATTATTTCTAGCAAAATCTGTTACTTGAGTTACTTTTGTTTGGGCAATATCGTGCGAATAAGTGCCGCAAACTCCTTCTCCATCAACATGGATTTTAATCATAATCGCATTTGAAGCCTCTT